>Ga0206125_10000593_pt1 | contig 46009 bp, 46 predicted proteins | sample Helgoland_Spring_4_FD_148598 | JGI IMG/M metagenome (GOLD analysis project Ga0206125, IMG submission 148598) | Pelagic subsurface seawater microbial communities from Kabeltonne, Helgoland, North Sea - Helgoland_Spring_Bloom_20160331_1 | ecosystem: Environmental > Aquatic > Marine > Epipelagic ... | reverse complement strand
AAAAAGAACTTTCAAATAAAGTTAAAGAGCTAACAGGCGGCCTTGGTCCCAATGTTATCTATGATCCTGTTGGTGGAAGCTATGCAGAGCCCTGTTTAAGATCTATAGCATGGGAAGGAAGATATTTAGTTATTGGGTTTGCTGCTGGAGCAGATCAAATTCCGAAAATGCCTTTAAATTTAACTCTTTTAAAAGGCTGTCAGATAGTTGGAGTTTTTTGGGGCGCCTGGGTTGGAATGTTTCCTGATGAGAATAAAGCAAATTTCAATGAACTATTTGAACTATACTCAAATGGCAAAATTGACCCTACTCCCTCTGACAGGTTTAGTTTAGATAGCTCGGCAGATGCTATTGCACACCTTGCCAACAGAAAAGCAAAAGGCAAAGTAATTGTTAAGATAGATTAATTACTTGTAATTGACTGATAAGTTAATGACAGTCTTGAGGTTGTGAAAGGCGGTCTAAAAAATCCTGCAAAATCTGCATCCGGATTAATAAGAATAATATTATTAACATGTTGGTCTAGATGGCTATGATCCATATGGTTCGAAGACGGCATAGTATTATTTACAGCCAATTGCGTTGCTAGGCTAAGAAGCATTGGCCTTGAACTTCTGACTCCTATAAAGTCTTCCGAAAACCCCTTTGCATATTTATCAATTGAGTCTGGCGTGTCTCTCTCTGGATCAATTGAAACCAAAACCCATTGCTTGTCTTCTAAAGGGTAGTTTTTATCTTTAAGAACATTTAATAATTTAGACATTTCATACATCGTTGTGGGACACTCATCGGGGCAATTTGTAAAACCAAAATACATCAAGGTCCATTTTCCTTTTAAGTCCTCTTTGGTAAAAGTTTTACTATTTCCAGAAAAGAATTCAAATTCTGAAATTTCCTTAGGTTTGTCAAAAAGAAAGAGTCCGTTGATAAGGAGCTCATTTTTGTCAAGGATTCTTGGTGTTGTGAGCTTATTTACAAATAAGGTCATAACAATAGTAATAAAAACAAAGATTAGTAAGATGTTTAAGTTAACTCTTTTCATAGGTTTATAAAATAAAATGGTCTGTTAGCAAAGCTACAAAAATTAAAAAGATGTAATAGATAGAATATGTAAAAGTTTTCATTGCATATTCATCCCCCTCTCCAAGATATAGCTTGATTGAGTAATATAAGAAAATGGAGCTTAGAATAAATGCTGATACCAAATATATGACTCCAGACATTAAAACTATATATGGCAAGAGGCTCACTAAAAATAAAATGATGGTATAGAGAACAATCTGAAGTTTGGTAAAAGCGACTCCATGTGTGACGGGCAGCATTGGAATTGATTCTTTGGCGTACTCGTCTTTTCTATAAATAGCTAAGGCCCAGAAGTGAGGAGGCGTCCAAATAAAAATTATCAATACCAATAAAAGTGAATAGGGGTCAATTGAATTTGTAATTGAAACCCAGCCCAGAAGTGGCGGGGCTGCTCCCGCTAGGCCGCCAATTACAATGTTTTGTGGTGTAGCTCTTTTTAAATAAACTGTATATACAAAAGCATAGCCAATTAAAGAAGCTATTGTTAAATACATGGTTAAAGTATTTACAAATACATAAAGTATTATTGATCCGAGAAGGCCTATGACAAGTGCAAAAATTGAAGCATGCACTGGACTTATGTCGCCCTGTGGCAAAGGCCTCTTATCTGTTCTATTCATTGATGCGTCTGCATTTCTATCTATAACCTGATTAATCGCAGCTGCTGAGCCAGAACAAAGCGCTATGCCTAGAAGGGCTATAAACATATAAGAGATTGATGGGACTGTTTCTTGTGCAAGAAGCATTCCAACTACGGCTGTAATTAACATCATATAAACTACATTAGGCTTACATAGTGTGTAATAACTTTTTAATAAGTTCATTTTTTCCAAGCCAAGTAATTAACTGTTATTGTTCCCAAAAGCAGTGAGGCGGCTATAAGATTGTGCGCTATTGCAACATAAAGCGGCAGTACATATATCACATTAATAATCCCTAAAGATATTTGTGTTAGCAAAAGAATTCCAAGTGTCGAAGCAAGAGGTGCTGCTGCAGAAAACCAAAGTTTTGACATTAAGACTAAAAAAACAATAGTTACTAAAATTGCAGATATTCTGTGAGAGTAATGTATTGCAACCCTCGCTGAATTGTCTAAAAGGCCATATAGATAATTGGGGCCAACTTCTTGGCTAAGATTAAATCCTTGTTTGAAATCCATTTCTGGATAATAGGTTCCTTGGCAGGTTGGAAAGTCTACGCATGCTAAAGATGCGTAGTTTGTACTTGTCCAGGCTCCTAGAAATATCTGAAATAGTAAAATAATCATTGCTAGTATAGATATTCCTTTTAGGTGAGGAATCCTCATTTGATCAAGAATTTTAAAGTCGCCTGCTTTTAAGAAAATTAGATAAAAAAGACTTAATGTGAAAAACCCTCCAAAGAGGTGCCCTGTCACTATAATTGGGAGGAGCTTTAGACTGACTGTTAAATACCCAAATAGGCCTTGGCAACATATAAAAATTAGAAGCCCAAGAGACCACCAATGTAGAGATTTATTTCCTTTATATTTGAAAGAAATGTAAGTTAATAAAATTGCTACAAACCCAAGAGTTGCAGCAAAATATCTATGAACAACTTCTGGAATCGCCTTGTTTATATCGTAAGGAAAAGATGGAAATCTACTTTCTGCAAGAGCAATCTCGGCCGCATCAGTTGGAAATACTACAAACCCATAACAACCGGGCCAATCAGGACATCCCAAACCAGCATCAACTAGCCTAGTCCATGCCCCTAAGGCAATTACTATAAAAGCAAAGCAAACTCCAAAGAGTGATAAATTTTTTATGTTATTCATTAAATTAGTACCTTTAAGTCTTTAAGTATTTTTTTAGGATCTGTATCTGGCGGGAAGAACATAACTGCTCTACCGTATGGGTCAATAATGAAGATAGGATTTTGATTATTCATATCTATTGATGAATTTCGCTGAAGGACATTTAAAAGCATTCCGTTCTCATCTTTAAAATTTTCAGTTCTGGGATACTCTTTTAAAAGATCTTTTAATTCATTTTCTATTAAAGCGTTTGAAAAGAATGTAAGTCTTCTGGCTTTATAAATATCTCTATTTAAAGCAACATTTAGTTGCCTCATAAAATAAATTGAGTCTTTAGCCTTATCTATATCAGTTACATATACTGCTAAAACCCATTTCCCATCATCGAATTTTAAATCATTGTCGTTATTGCTGATCGAAAATTGATCAAAGTTAAAATAGTCCTTAAAAAAGACCCCATTATTGTTTGTGTTTGATGGAGATATGCCTGCAGAAAAAAATAAAGATGAGGCTATAACAACCGCGATTGGTGTAAAAAGAATTATTGATAGTAGTATTTTATTTTTCATATTTTCTCCCAGCCCATATAAACATAAAGCATAAGGCTAAAAACATGGTAAACCACTGCAAGGCATAACCATAATGCTTTGAGGGTGTCATATTAGTTGGTGTAATTTTAATATATTCAAGACTATCTTTCAGCGTTGGTTCGGCAATTAGCAGAAAGGGGAATAGTTCATATTCAAAAGCCTCTTTTAAAACTTCAATATTTTTTGATTGAGATACCTTTGGCCAATCTTTAGTTATTAATTCTTCTGATAATACGAACCCTAGCTCAGGGCTATCAAGGGTTCCATAAACCTCAATTATAGATTCATCAATGCTAATATCTGGAAGCTTGTCTCTATTATTACCAGCAGGAACCCAGCCTCTATCAACAAGAACTATTCTATCCAAACTATTCGAAATGAGGGGAGTTAATACTTTATACCCAGCAATACCTTTATAAATAGTATTATCGATCAAGATTTGATTCTTATTATCAAACTTTCCCTTAACGGATACTCTCTGCCATTTGCTCGAACTATCTTGAAGTGCTTGAGGGTCTTTTTCTCCTGCAGAGTTGTAAGCTTGTAAAATTTTAGATTTTGACTGGCCTCTTTCTATTTGCCAAACACCTAGGGCGATAAAGACAATAGAAAAGAAAATAAAAAATATAGTAATCTTTGCTCCTGGTTTAAATTTAATATTCTTCATATCTATATATTCACGATTAATTTAAAATAAGTAATATGTTAAAAATACTTATTATAGTTGTAGTAGTTCTTCTTCTGATCTCGCTTGGCGCTAGCTTAGTATTTTTATTAATAGATCAAGGCAAAACTGATAGCAAAAGAACTGTTTATGCTCTTGGTGCTAGAGTCACTTTTGCGGTAATTTTGATACTACTGGTCATTTACGGCCTATACACTGGCGAACTTGGAAACTCTGTTCCCTGGCAGCGCTAAGTTATAGTATGTAAACAAATAAAAACAGCATAACCCAAACTACATCTACAAAATGCCAGTACCATGATGCTGCCTCAAATCCAAAATGATCATGTTGCTCAAAGTGGTTATATCGAACTGATCTTAACAACATTATGGCGAGCATAATTCCGCCCATCATTACATGAAACCCATGAAAGCCAGTTAACATGAAGAAAGTAGACCCATATATTCCTGAGTTAAGTGTTAGCCCGTAATGTGCATATGCTTCATAATACTCAGCGATTTGAAGTCCAACAAAGATTAGAGCTAAAGTTACTGTAGCTCCCAACCATGTATTGAATTTTTTTCTATCATTATTCTTAAGACCTACATGAGCAAAATGCACTGTTACACTTGAGCTAAGTAAAACAATAGTATTCCACATTGGCAGCCATAATAGTGCATGATCCCAACCTGGAAAAGCCATGCTTTTTTCAGCCAATTCATATGCGGAGCCTGCATCTGGAGTTGTCATTACAGGCCATGTTGCTTCAAATCCTTCCCATAAACCAATCGCCTCAACGCCAACGCCTTTTTCACCAAGGCCAGCAAGCCATGGAACAGCAAATGCTCTTACATAAAACAAAGCCCCAAAGAATGCTGCAAAAAACATTACTTCTGAGAAAATAAACCAGGACATACCATAGACATATGATTTCTTTAACTGTGCGCTATCGAGGCCTGCAATATGTTCTTGGACAACTTTTCTAAACCAAACAAACATTGTTGCAAATAAACTAATAAATCCTACATATAAAATGTAAACGGAATTGCTGCCTTCTTCTCCTAAATTGTTAATTGTGCTTGAAGCACCCATCACTAAAAGAAATAGTGAAAAAGCCATAAATATTGGCAGCCTGCTTGAATCAGGAACATAATATGATTGACTACTCATTAGTTTTTCTCCATTTGCATCTCAAGATGCGCTAAGTTTTCTTGGTTATAATCTGTGATATCAAAAATGGTATAAGAAAGTATTACATTTTTAATTTGTTTAGGTAGTTCATTAGAAATTAAGAATTTAACGGGCAACAAGGCCTCTTCCCCAGGTGCAAGCTCTTGTTGTTCAAAACAAAAACATTCTAATTTTTTTAGATGTGCTGCAGCGTTCGATGGCGCGATGCTTGGAACTGCCTGTGCTGTCATTACCTTATTTGTTGTATTCTTGACGTAAAAAGTTGCATTGTAATATTTTCCTGTCACAACCCCCATTACTTCATTAGAAGGTTGGAAAACCCATGGCATTCTTTCATTGTTTGAAGAAATAAATTGAACGGCGACGTCTCTTCCCTCTTCTGCCATGAACTCTTGAGAATTTTCAGATTGAAAAACCTTGCCGTTAATTCCTGTTACTTCGCAAAATACATTATATAAAGGCACTAAAGCAAAAGAGAAAAAAAACATTGCTATGACAGTCAATCCAAGGAACTTAACTGTTGTCTTACCTTTATCTTTCATTTGCTAGTCAACCTTAGGTGGAGTTCCAAAAGTATGATACGGAGCGGGTGAGGCAACAGTCCACTCTAAGCCTCTTGCGCCCTCCCACACTTGGTCAGTTGCTTTTTTCCCACCCATGACTGTTTTTATAACAATGAATAGGAAAAATACTTGAGAGAAACCAAATAAAAATGCACCTACAGTCGAAACCATGTTCCAGTCTGCAAACTGAAGGGCATAGTCTGGATATCTTCTTGGCATTCCGGCCAATCCAATAAAGTGCTGCGGGAAGAAGGTTACGTTAACTCCAATAAATGATAGCCAGAAGTGAAGCTTTCCAAGCCTCTCATCGTACATATTTCCTGACCACTTAGGAATCCAGTAATATACTGCCGCCATTATTGAAAATATTGCTCCGGGCACTAATACATAATGGAAGTGAGCAACAACAAAATAAGTGTCATGATATTGGAAATCAGCAGGGGTTATGGCAAGCATAAGACCTGAGAAACCACCAAGAGTAAATAGGACAACAAATGCACATGCAAATAGCATTGGTGTTTCAAAGGTTATTGATCCTCTGAACATAGTTGCAATCCAGTTAAATACTTTAACTCCGGTTGGAACTGCTATAAGCATAGTAGCCCACATGAAAAATAACTCAGCTGCTAACGGCATTCCTACTGTGAACATATGATGGGCCCAAACAACAAAAGATAATATTGCAATTGATAACATTGCCCATACCATTGACGAGTATCCAAATAGTTGTTTTCTTGAGAATGTTTCAATTATATGAGAAACAATTCCAAAAGCTGGAAGAATCATAATATACACTTCAGGATGACCAAAAAACCAGAATATATGCTGAAATAGTACTGGATCTCCACCACCTGCAGCATTAAAGAAACTTGTTCCAAAATGTATATCCATAAGCATCATTGTTACTGCCCCAGCTAACACAGGCATAACGGCAATAAGTAAATATGCAGTTATAAGCCAAGACCATACGAATAGAGGCATTTTCATTAAATCCATTCCGGGTGCTCTCATGTTCATGATTGTCACAATGACATTAATAGCTCCCATAATAGAAGATGCTCCCATTATGTGAACAGAAAATATAAAAAAGGTTACGCTTGGAGGAGCATAGGTAGTAGAAAGCGGTGCATAAAATGTCCAACCAAAATTAGGAGCTCCACCTTCCATAAATAAAGATGAAAGGAGAATAAAGAAGGCAAATGGTAGTATCCAAAAGCTTAAATTATTCATTCTGGGCAAAGCCATATCAGGAGCGCCAATCATCATAGGCACAAGCCAGTTAGCAAGACCAACAAAAGCAGGCATAACTCCACCGAAAATCATTATTAAACCATGGAGTGTAATCATTTGATTATAAAACTCAGGTTCGACGATTTGCATTCCTGGCTGGAATAACTCAGCACGAATAATCATGGCCATGGCTCCACCAATTAAGAACATGGCAAATGAGAACCATAAATATAGAGTTCCTATATCCTTATGATTAGTTGTATATAACCATCTTGTTAGACCTTTAGCAGGCCCATGATGGTGATCGTCGTGATGGTTTTCAATAACTGCGCTCATATTTACCTTCCCTGTTTAAATTTTTGGTTTTTTATAATCAACAATATCTTTAGGAGAGACAATTTCTCCGTCGCCATCTTTGGCATTACCCCATGATTGTCTTGTATAAGTTATTACAGAGGCTAGCTCAACCTCGGATAGATAGTCAAAAGAATTCATGGCTGCGCCCTGAACACCTTCCATTAAAATTTCTATGTTTTTGGCTTTATCATTTAAAACTATATCGCTCCCAGCAAGTGCTGGGAAAATACCCGGTATGCCCTGCCCATTAGTTTGATGGCAAGCAACACAATTGGTTGCGTAGACTGCTTCACCTCTTTCAACCAGTTCTGCAGTGGTCCATTCTTTTTCAGTAAGTTCAGCAAGTTTAAATGCCGCGTCTTTTTTATCGCTTACCCATAAATCATACTCATCCTGCTCTACAACCTTAACCACAATAGGCATAAATCCATGATTTTTTCCACATAACTCTGTACATTTGCCTCGATAAGTTCCAACCTGATCAACTTTTGTCCAAGCAGTATTTACGAATCCTGGAATAGCATCTTGTTTAATTGCAAATGCTGGAACCCACCATGAATGAATAACGTCATTGGCTGTAATTAAAAATCTAACTTTTTTTCCTACGGGTATAACTACTGCTTCATCAACTTCTTGCAAATAATTTTCTCCTTTTGGTACCAGGTTATATATCTCATCCATATCAGTGGATAGATTAGAAAAAAAGCTTACGCCGTCTTCTAAATATCTGTATTGCCATTTCCATTGAAATCCAGTTACCTGGATATTTACATCACCAGCTGTATCGTCATACATTTTTGTTAATGTCTTAGACGCTGGCACAGCCATAGCAATTAGTATTAGAAATGGAATTACTGTCCAAGCTATTTCAACTTTAGTGCTTTCGTGGAAAGTTGCTGCTACTGGATTTTTTTTCTTTGTATGGGCAAACATTGAATAGAACATTACGCTGAACACAACTACTCCGATTGCTACGCATATCCAGAAAATAAGCATATGAAGATTAAAAACCTCTTGGCTTATTGCTGTTGCTCCCTCTGTCATGTTTAGGGCAAACCAATCAGCTTTGACTGGGTTCGAGAATAAAGATATTGTGAGTAAAAATCCGGTCAGCTTGTTTATTAAGTTTGATAGCATTTCTTGTCCTGTGGGTTTACGTTTCTTATAAAATATAATTTATTAATAAAGCATTATAAGCCTTTTTTATATTATAACCTAGGCTTTGGGTCAATTATGGCGCGTATAATATACTTTTGTTGGTGTTAATTCTAGTTTTTGGAGCTATTAAGGCCATCAATATTAATGGCTTTTATTGTGTTGGTTTTGCTATTTGGATCCTTGGGTCTATTTTCTTTAAATGAGCATTTAACACAATAAATCATATCGTCGTCTTTGCTAATTGCTATGGTGTCCAATTTCTTGCACTTTGGGCAGATTGCTCCGGCTATAAATTGAATAAAAGCAGCCATCTATAAAGCCTTGATATCTTCTAAAACTTGTTCTGTTTTTGGCTTAACTCCAAACCAAATATCAAAAGAGTAGGCTGCCTGATTTACTAACATGCCAATACCATCAAAAACTCTGGGTGAGGCCTGAATGGCCCATTCACAAAATGGCGTGGTTTCAAGAGAGTAGTTCAGATCATAAAAAGCTGTTGTTTCTTTTGTATTAAGCTCAACAGGTTGAAATTTTCCAGTAAGCCCAGCGGAACTTCCATTTATTACCACATCTGGCGAATTTAAATCATCGCTAGATAATAGATGGATATTGCTGAAGAGGTTTTTGTATTTATTTATAAGGCTTTCTGCCTTAGATACAGTTCTATTAGCTATAAGAATTTTTTTTGGTTTTTCAGAAATAATTTTATATAAAATACTTTCTGATGCGCTCCCGGCTCCAATTATTAAAACCTCTTTATCATTTATATAAATATTTTTTGATTTAAGGTCGTCTATAAAGCCAAGGCCATCTGTGCTATCAAGCATTATCTTATTATTTATTTTATTTATTGTATTAACTGCGCAAATTGTAGATGCCTCTTTTGATATATCCCCACTTAACCTAGATGCTTGATGCTTAAAAGGAAGGGTTATGTTCAAACCCTTGGACTCCCTAGATTCAAAAAAGTTATTAACGAATTCTTCAAAAGAATCTGGCTCTGTTTTATAGGCTTTATATGAAATATTAATTTTTTCATTTATCGCAAATCTTGAGTGAATAAAGGGTGAAAGTGAGTGTTCGATTGGGTTACCAACAACTCCTAATCTATATATTTTAGACATTCCAATCTCTATTGATATTTTTTATTAGTTTTTTTTCCCTTAGCTCCATTATTTTATCTTTTTTATACTTCCATGATGCATTTAAGGGGAGGGAAGCAAGTATTGAGGGTATTCTTCCATTGGACTGAAGACCAAAAGCTGTTCCCCTATCATTTACTAAATTAAATTCTACATACCTACCCCTTCTAAGACTTTGAAATTCTTTATCTTCTTTAGAAAACGATGTCTTGGTTCTTCTTTTAATTATCTCAGAATATGAATTTGCATATGATTGAGCTATTGCAGCAAGCATTTCTATGCTTTTTTCAATTGAAATATGCTTTGTATTGTCAAAAAATATTCCGCCAACGCCTCTTCTTTCTTTTCTATGAGGTATATAGAAATAATCATTACAATTTTGAGAAAAGCTATCATAATATTTTTTGTTATATGACCTTAATGACTCTTTTGCTTCAGAATGCCATAGGTCTATATCTTCATTAAATATAATGTAAGGAGTTAAATCATAGCCACCTCCAATCCACCAGTCTTTAATTCTCTTATTTTTATCTAATATGCAGAACAGCCTTACATTCATATGGCTGGTTGGGATGTTTGGGTTATTTGGGTGAGTGATAACAGAAACACCCATCGCCTGGTACCCATATCTAGTGGATTTTACTATTGAGTTTCCTATTGCTGATTTTGGTAACTTAGATCCGAAAATAGAGGAAAAATTGACAGCACAGTTATCAAAAAAAGAGCCATCTTGAATTACAAATGTTTTACCGCCACCGCCCTCCGGTCTTTTCCAAGAGTCTGAAATTATTGAGGCATTTTTTGATTTTTCACAGTCAGTAAATAAATCAATAATGTCGGCTTGAATGGATTTAAATTTCTTTTCAAAATCTTTCATATTATCGTCTTAAAATCTTTTTGCTCTCTAGGTCAATTATAGTGCTTGGTTTCATTTCGCTACCAAGCTTTTCATCATAGTATGCAAGGTTATCGTTAGCAAAAAAATCCAAAATTTTCTGAGGTGAGTCAATTGGTGGTTCTCCAGAGAGATTGGCAGAAGTTGAAACAAATAAACCATCAAACTCCTTTAATAAAGCTTTTATAGGATAGTGATTGCTTACTCTAAATGCTAACTTGCCGGTACTATTTTTAAGATGTATGGGCACTGAACTATTATAGTTAATCACAAATGTAACAGGTCCTGGCCAAGCATTATTTAGTAAAGTTTCATCCTCTAAAGAGAGGGTTTCTGTATATTTTTTTATAGATTCAAGCGACCTGCATAGAAGGATAAAACTCTTTTTTTTATCTCTTTTTTTAAGCAAAAAAAGTTTTGAATAGGCATCAAAATCTAAAGCATTGCAGCCTAGGCCCCATATGCCTTCTGTCGGATGGGCAAGAATTTTTCCATCTGTAAACCAGCTTATCGATTGATGAATATTAAGAGCTTTTTTTGGTAACAATTAAGAGTTTAGTTTGTTATTTTTTTCAAGCACTTCGTTCTTCATATTCTCCTTATAATCATCAAGTTTAGATGAAAGGGCGTCATTACCAGTTGCCAAAATTTGTACTGCTAATATTGCACTATTTTTTGCACCGCTCTTTCCTACAGCAACAGTTGCAACAGGAACTCCTGGAGGCATCATAACTGTACTCAATAGCGAATCCATTCCACCCATTCCGCCTGATTCTATAGGTATGCCAATCACCGGTTTGGTAGTATGCGCAGCGAGCGCCCCGGCCAGGTGTGCTGCCATGCCTGCAGCAGCAATAAATACCTTACACCCATTCGATTCAGACTTATTTATAAAATCTATAACAGCATGAGGGGTTCTGTGAGCTGAAAGTACATTTTTTGTATAATTTACGCCAAAAGACTCTAAAATTGGAAAAGCTGCTTCAACAATGGGCAAATCGGAGTCTGATCCCATAATTATTGCTACATCTGTGGTTTTGTTAGTCATAGTTTATAATGATGATAGTTGGTGTTTAGATTATAATTTAACAAAATATAATAAACTAGACCTTTAAACCCTAAATATATGAGTAATAATTTAAAAGTTTTGAAATTTCCAGATCCACGGTTAAGAAAAGTAGCTGATCCAGTAACAAAATTCGACAAAAGTCTAGAAAATCTTGCCAATGATATGCTGGAGGTTATGTATCGAGAGGATGGGATTGGACTGGCTGCCACACAGGTTAATAAACATGTACGCTTGATCGTAATTGATATTAGTGAAGATAGGAATAAACCCCAATTTTTTGTAAACCCTGAATTTGAAATTTTAAATACGGATTCAAGCTATACGTTTGAAGAGGGATGCCTTTCGGTACCAGGGTTTAATGAAGAAATTACTAGGCCCGATAATATTATTCTTAAGTGGCAAGATTTGAAAGGGAAGAGCCATACTGACAGGCCTTCAGGGCTCCTCACAGTATGTATTCAGCATGAAATAGATCATTTAGAAGGTAAGCTTATGGTTGATTATGTTAGCTCAATCAAAAGAGATAGAATAAAAAAGAAGCTTTCTAAGAAGTAATAATGTTTTTAAACGATTTTAAAAGAATTTAAAAGATTTTATGAAGATACTATTTGCTGGATCTCCAAAGCCTTCCTCAGAGGTATTGGAATATATAAGTAAAAATACACCCCATGAGGTCGTTGGCGTTATAACTCAGCCTGATAAACGAAGAAAGCGTGGCAATTTAAAGGTTGAGTCTGACGTATCAAGGGTGGCAAAAGCTCTTGCCATAAAAACATACAAACCATTTAATTTAGATGAAGAGTTTAAAGATATAATATTAGGTCTCAATTTCGATATTTTGTTAGTCTCAGCATATGGGAAAATACTTCCAGATTGGTTATTAGAATGTCCTGAAAAAATTTCGATAAATATTCATTATTCTCTTTTACCAAAATATAGAGGGGCTTCGCCAATTCAATCAGCAATTATAAATAATGAAAAAATGACAGGTATCTCATTTATAAAAATGTCATCCGGGATGGATGAGGGGGACATTTTACAAAAACATGAATTGATGATTGATTCGTCATGGAATAAAACTGAGCTTGAATCTCAACTCAGCGCTCTATCAATTTCTAAAATTTCTAGTCTCCTTGATCAGGTAGAGGATGAGAAATTGTCATATATAAAACAAGATTTTGAGACTGCAACTTATTGTAAAAAAATTCAAAAAGATGATTCCGTAATAAATTTCTTATGGTCATCTAATGAGATTATTAATAGATTTAGGGCTTTTAATGAGTGGCCTGGAGTGTCTTTTTTATACAAAGATAAATTGATTAAAATCCACTCAATGCATGAAGAACAGGCTAACTCCTTAAAGAGTCCAGGTCAAATAATATATTTTACAAAAGACGGTCTTTCAATTAAAACAAGTGATACATCAATAGTAATCACTCACTTACAGTTTCCAAACAAAAATATTATTAATACTAATGACGCCTTCAACTCATACAGAAAATTTTTTCAATAAATTAATATTTGTCATTAAGTCTTTTAATTGTCTTAAAAGAGGTTTAATTTACTAACTATGAAGATAGCGATATTAGGGGCTGGTCGAGTTGGTAGCAGTTTGGCCAGAAATCTTTCAAATAATAACTATGAAGTTTCAATAGTTGATGAGAGCAAAACAAAGATTGATTTGCTTCAAGAAAAACTAGATGTTGGGTGTGTTGTTGGGCACGCAGCACATAAAGATTCTTTATTAAAACTAGGTGTTGATGAGGATACTATTGTTATTGCTGTTACAAGCAATGACGAGGTAAATATTATTGCGTGCCAAATTGCAAAAAAACAATTCAATGCGAAAAAAACAATATGTAGATTTAGAGATTCTGCCTATATAAATGACTTAGAAATATTTGGAGAGGGTGTAATTGATATGCCAATAAGTCCAGAATACGAAGTTACCAGTCACCTGAGAGAATTAATAGTACACCCTGGTGCAAATCAGATTGAAGAATTTGCAGATGGTAAAGTTAAATTGGTTTCTGTAAAGGCTAAAAAACAAGGCAAGCTTGTTGGAAGAGAACTAAAGAATATAAAAGAAGATATGCCAGAAATTGATGCATATATACCTATGATTTATAGAAAATCAAAGCCATTTATTCCAAATGGAGAGACGATCATTAAAGATAATGATGAGGTTTACTTTATTTCTGACGCAGATAGCATAGACACTATAGTTGATGAGTTTCGTCAAGGAGAAACATTTTCTAGAATTATGATTGTAGGCGGTGGGAAAATAGGCTACTCACTAGCAAAAGAACTTGAGAATAACTATAAAGTTAAGTTAATTGATTCAAATCATGAGAAATGTGAAAAGCTGTCTAGAGATCTTGATAAAACAATAGTGCTAAATGGCTCAGCCACTGATGACAGCCTATTAAAAAGTGAGAATATAGATTCTATTGATGTCTTTTGTGCTCTAACGAATGATGATGAGACAAATGTCATGTCTTCTCTCTTAGCTAAAAAGCTAGGAGCCAAGAAAACTATGATTATTTTAAACAATCCATCCTATTTAAAACTTGTTCCTGGATTTATTGATACTTATATAGCGCCATATAGACTAACTGTTTCATCTGTTTTGCAAGACTTAAGAGAAAGTGACGTTGCACAAGATGTTTTGCTTAAAATGGACTCTGGAGCAGAGGCTGTTGAGGGTATTGTTCATGCTAATGAGCATACATCTCACCTGTTTGGCTCATCCATAGAAATGATTCCTATGCCAGAAGGCGCATCAATAGCGGCAATAGTTAGGCATGGCGAAGTTATAATGCCTAGCAAAGATGTAAACCTATCGCTTAATGACCATTTAATTGTGTTTTTAGAAGATAAAAACACTCTTACAGAGATTGAAAGGTTGTTTAAAGAGGGATAATGGCACTTAAACCTATTATTAATCTATTTAGTGTGCTTGTTATGCTATTTAGCGCATCTTTGTTAGCACCGATAAGCATTTCGTTTATTTTTAAAGATGGTGCGGAGCAAATTTTTACAACAACGCTTGTGGTGGCTTTTGTTCCAGCATTTCTTGCTTGGTTATTAACTCGAAAAAGCAAAGAGGAAATGGGAGTAAAAGACGGTTTTGTAATAATTACTCTTTTTTGGGTTGTTCTCTCATTTGTTGGCTCAATACCATTCACGTTGTCTGGCATGTCGTTTATTGATTCATTTTTTGAATCAATGTCAGGAATAACAACCACTGGTGCTACTGTTATATCTGGCTTAGATCTATTGCCAGAATCTATTTTATTCTATAGGCAGATGCTGCAATGGATGGGAGGTATGGGCCTCATAGTGTTAGCAATAGCTGTTATGCCATTACTAGGGATTGGAGGCGGTCAGCTGTTTAAAACAGAGATTCCTGGAGCACTGAGTGATCAAAAGCTTACCCCAAGAATAAAAGAGACGGCTCAAGCTCTCTGGTTGATTTATCTCACCTTGACGTTAGTTTGTGCAGGTCTTTATTATTTGGCTGGAATGACAGGCTTTGACGCTATTTCTCATAGCTTAAGTACTGTATCTATTGGTGGTTTTTCAACACATGACGAGAGTATAGGGTTCTTTAATAGTTTTTCTATAGAAATTATTTGTATGATATTTATGCTTCTTTCTGCCTTTAGCTATGCCCTGCACTACTTTGCAATATATAAAAAGAGGCCGTTAAAGTACTTTCATGATGCAGAATTAAGGTTTTTTGTTTCAATATTGTCTTTAGTAATTATTCTTTCAATATTTTTTTGCTACATATTGGGTTTTGATGACGCATCTATTAGACAAATATTTTTTCAATCTATATCAATAGTTACAACCACTGGTTTTGTTAGTACAGACTACTCATCGTGGCCAACTGTTATTACATTTCTTTTATTAGTTGGTGCATTTATAGGAGCTTGCTCAGGCTCAGTTGGTGGGGGAATAAAATCATGGAGGGTTCTGATTATGATCAACCATGCAAAAATTAATATAATGAGATTAGTTCACCCCAATGCGGTAGTGTCATTAAAAATTGGAACAAAGGCTGTTGATGACAAAGTTGCAGAATCAGTATGGGGGTTTTTTTCAATATATATAATCTCATTCATGCTTCTATTGCTTTCGTTATTGGCAACAGGCATGGACTTTGAAAGTGCCTTTTCGGCAATAGGGGCATGTTTAAATAATTTAGGGCCAGGGCTTGGTTCTGTGTCAGAAACCTACAGCTCTGTAACAGGTTTTGGAAAGGGTATTTTAGCTTTTGCCATGATACTTGGCAGGCTTGAAATTTTTACATTGCTTGTATTATTTACAACTGTTTTTTGGGATAAATAATTTAATTTATATAAGGATCTGTTTCGCCTGTAATAGGCCTTCTAAACCTTTTGTACTCCCATGAATAATCACTTATATTTGTATTAATAAGCTTTTCAATACTTTGATTCATTGATAGTAAACACTTACTATTATCATATAAATTTTTATCTGAAGACTCTATATTAATTGCCAATAAATTTGAATTACTTAGTGAGTTAAGGCAACAAAATACTACAGGTTTTTTAGTCTTACATGCAAGCCTTGGAACTAGGGTGGTTGTATAAGATTTCTTTCCAAAAAAATCTACATATTCACCATGCCCTCTTGCCGGCACTTGGTCAGATGCGATTGCTATAACCTCATTATTTTTTAAAGCTTTAAGTATTTTTTTTACTCCAAGAACGCTAGTTTCAAATGTTTTATTTACATTATTTTCTCTAATCTTACGAACATAAGTATCCAATATTTTTAGTTTAATTTTTTTATATAAGGAGACTGTATTTGTTTGAGAGTTTATCCATGAGAGCAACATATCAACACTTCTGTTGTGAATAGCAACAACCACTAGTCCATTTTGTTTTTCTATATATTCATGAATAAGATAATTATTTTTCACTACTAAGATATTGTTATTAATTCTGATTGGATTCCTAGACCAGGCATAAAAAGTTTCGTATATGCTTATTAAAGATTGTGCATAACTACTATTAGCTGCTTGCGTTATTTGAGTATTATTAAGCAGAGGCCTCGCAATTTTAATATTAATCTTAGTTACCCTATATGAACTAGAGAATTTATGAAGCCCTAAAGTCATAAATATTCTTATACAAAACTTATAAAAGGATTTGGGTAGAATAGATAAAAGGGTAAATAATATTTTCATTGCAGTTTATAATGTTAATACTATTATATAATTTATTCTAACGGAATATGGTTAGCATATTTAAAGCATTGTCTTATAGAATATAATTTTGAAAGGCAACAAATGTTGATTTTTAAAGAGGAGATTAATTTTGACAGCTAAAACAATGGATGAGCTTGTTGCATTATGCAAGCGTAGAGGTTTTATTTTTCAGTCAAACGAAATCTATGGCGGTCTTCAGGGCAGTTATGACTATGGGCCCTTAGGTGTAGAGCTAAAGAATAATATTAAGAATGCTTGGTGGTCATCAATGGTCTATGAGAATGACAATATTGAGGGTTTGGATGCATCTATTTTAACAAATCCGCTTGTTTTAAAGCATTCTGGGCATGAAAGCACCTTCTCTGATCCAATGGTAGATTGTAAAAAATGTCAATCTAGGTGGCGTGCAGATCAGCTTCCAGATAATAAGTGTTTATCATGTGGATCAAGTGACTTGACAGACCCCAGGCCTTTCAATTTAATGTTTAAAACAAATGTTGGGCCAGTTGAGAATGAGGATTCCTTTGCTTATTTAAGACCAGAGACAGCTCAACAAATTTTTACAAACTTTAAAAATGTTGTTGACTCATCTGCAAAATCATTACCATTTGGAATAGCTCAAATTGGTAAGGCCTTCAGAAATGAAATTACTCCAAGAAATTTTATATTTAGGGTAAGAGAGTTTGAACAAATGGAGCTAGAGTATTTTGTTGTGCCTGGAGAGGATGAGGCCTGTCATGATTCATGGGTTGAGAAAAGACTTGATTGGTGGGAAAAACAAGGTCTTTCAAGGCCTAAAGTGCAACTGTATGAAGTCCCTGAAGATGAATTGGCCCATTATTCAAAAAGAACTGTTGATTTGATGTATGAATTTCCACATGGGCTTGAAGAATTAGAGGGTATTGCAAATAGAACAGATTTTGACCTAGGATCCCACACCAAAAATCAAAAAGATCTAAATTTAGTAGCTAATGTTATGGAAAATAGAAGTTCAAACTCTAAATTAGCTATACAGGACCTAAAAACAAACAAATGGGTTGTGCCGTTTGTAATTGAACCATCTGCTGGTGTAGACAGGGGTGTTTTGGCCATATTAAACGAAGCCTACAATATTGAAGCTCTTGATGGAGGAAAAGAAAGAGTAGTTTTAAGTTTAAAACCGCATCTTTCGCCAATAAAAGCTGCTGTTATACCTTTAAAAAAGAATAATGAGGAAATAGTTAATCTATCATCAGAAATAAAAAATAAATTACAAAAGCTTAATATTGGAAGAATTTTGCTAGAGAATACTGGAAATATAGGCAAGGGTTATAGAAGGCATGATGAAATTGGAACTCCGGTGTGTATAACAGTAGATTTTGATAGTCTTGAGGACTCAACTGTAACTGTTCGAGATAGGGATACAATGGAGCAGGAAAGAGTAGCTATTAAAGATTTAGAGGGTTTCTTAATAAAAAAAATATCTTAGCAAGCAGTCGTTCTCGGATTAGCTATATTTATAAAAATTAGATATCTAAATCGGTTACAGTTAATGCGTTCTCGTCTATAAACTCACGTCTTGGTTCAACATCATCGCCCATAAGAACCTCAAATGAGTGGTTGGCCTCTTGAACATCATTAATGGTTACTTGTTGCATTCTTCTTTCTTGCGGATCCATTGTTGTAGTCCAAAGCTGTTCAGGGTTCATCTCTCCCAAACCTTTATATCTTTGAACCTCTAAGCCTCTTCCACCATTTTTGGAAAATTCTTTTACAGCTGCTTCTTTTTGATCCTCGTCAGATGCATAAACATACTCTTTCCCTTTTGTAATTTTATATAAAGGTGGCAGAGCTATATATATGTGGCCTCTTTCAACTATCTCAAACATTTGTCTATAGAAGAATGTTAGCAATAAGGTTCTAATGTGAGAGCCATCAACATCGGCGTCGGTCATTATAATAATTCTATGATACCTAAGCTTGTCTATATCAAAATCATCTTTTCCTATTCCACATCCGAGCGCTTTAATAAGTGTTCCTACCTCTTGTGAGCCTAGGACTTTATCTATTCTGGCTTTTTCAACATTAATTATTTTTCCTTTAAGTGGAAGAATAGCCTGATTTTTTCTATTTCTGCCTTGCTTTGCTGAGCCCCCAGCAGAATCGCCCTCAACAATATAAATCTCTGAGAGGGTTGGGTCTTTCTCTTGGCAGTCAGCTAATTTACCAGGCAGGCCAGCTATTTCCAGCACACCTTTTCTTCTTGTCATCTCTCTGGCTTTTCTTGCAGCTTCTCTTGCAAGAGCGGCTTCAGCTACTTTGGAATAAATACCCGCTGCATCTTTTGGATTTTCTAATAAATATTCATTAAAGTGTTTGCTAAATACAGTGCTTACTACGCTCTCTACCTCTGATGAAACCAGTTTTTCTTTTGTTTGAGATGAAAATTTTGGGTCCGGGACTTTAACAGAAATTATTGCAACTATGCCCTCTCTTACATCCTCACCCAATAAATCAGCTGGTGTTTTTTTAGCATTTTCTTTTTTAATAAATGCCTTAAGCACCCTGGTAAGACTTCCTCTAAATCCAGCTAAGTGAGTTCCTCCATCTTTTTGGGGAATGTTATTTGTATAACATAATACGTTTTCAGTATAAGCATCTGTCCACTGAAGGGCTATTTCAACACCAACATCATTTTCTGTTGCAGAGCATTCAAATATTTCTGTCACATGTTTTTTTGTGCCTTTAAGATGTGTTACATAACTAGAAAGCCCTCCGTTGTTTTTGAACTTCTTTGACTTACCGGTTCTTTCATCTGTGACGTTAATAGAAACACCTGCATTTAAAAAGGATAGCTCTTGTATCCTTTTATAAATTCTATCTAACTCAAATATAACTGATGAAAAGGTTGTGCTTGAGGGATAGAAGGTAATATCTGTGCCTGTTTCTTCTGAGGCTCCCAGTTTTTTTAATTTAGCCAAGGGAACACCGTGTTTGTATTCTTGAAAGTATTCACCGCCATCTCTACATACCCTTAGAATTAATCTGTCTGATAAAGCATTTACAACAGAAACGCCCACACCATGGAGGCCGCCTGAAACCTTATAGCTATTATCATCAAATTTTCCACCTGAGTGTAGTGTGGTTAAAATAAGCTCAGCTGCTGATATGCCTTCATCTTTATGGACGTCTACTGGAACACCTCTGCCATTATCTTTAACTGTGACTGATTCGTCTTTGTTAATAATTACATTTATATCTGAGCAGTGGCCAGCCATGGCCTCATCAATACAATTATCTAATACTTCAAATACCATATGATGGAGACCAGAACCATCATCTGTATCTCCTATATACATTCCAGGTCTTTTTTTGACCGCCTCAAGACCTTTTAAGACCTGAATATTAGATGAATCATACTTTGCTTCTTCAGTTTTTTTTGGCATGCTTTTATTGATGTAATTGTTCCACGTGGAACTTTTTTAAATCCTCAAATTTAGTATCTATTTTACTACTAAATTCATCATCTATACAGGAAAAAATAACTTGATTTTCTATATGCTCAAGCATATTTATAAAAACACTCATTAATGTTTTGTCTAGTTCAGATTTAATATCATCAATTATCAGAATTGGCTCAAGATTGTGAGTATTTTTTAAAACCCTGTGTTGGGCACAACACCAAAGTATTGAAAAGAGTTTTTGCTCTCCCCTCGATAAAATTTGTTTTGCATCTATATTATTGATTGAAAACTTAATGTCTGCTTTGTGAGGCCCTTTTGTTGTTGTTCTTCTTGCAGAATCATTAGTCCTGTTGTTATTAATGGTCTCTTCTAATGAAAGCTCCTCATCCCATCCTTTTCTATAGTTTATGTCTATATTATTCAGATAATCTATTTGATCTTTTTTCTTAATTTTTTCAATAAGGCGAGTTAACTCTTTGAGTGTGTTTTGGTGAAAATTTTTTCTTATGGTTGTTAACTTGTCACCAAAAATAATTAATTTTTCATCCCATGCCTTTGTTTGAGGGTTGTTTTGTTTTAAAAGTGCGTTGCGTTGCTTTAAACATCTGTAAAAAGAAAACCATGTTTGTGAGAACTCTTTATCGGATACAAATATCGCTCTATCCATTAATTTTCTTCTAAAGTCTGGGGAGGCATCAGCAAATGAAAAGGTTTGATTGTGAATGGCCGTTGCTGGTCTTTGTCTTATAAGATCAGATATTGGTGTTTTTTTATTATTAACCAATATTTCAATTGATTTATTTATTTCTTTTTTTATATCAAGCACATGGCCTGTTAAGTTGTCATATGAGTTTATTTTAAATCCACTTGAGTTTTGTTTTACTAAAGCAGCTATATTTGAACTCTTAAAGGATTTTCCGCTTGAGCACATATAAAGAGCTTCAAGTATTGATGTTTTTCCAGATCCATTTTTACCGAAAAAGAAATTTATTCTTGGAGATAGGCTTAACTCAAGACGGTTAAAACACCTAAAATTATTAAGTGTTATTTTTGAAACTGGCACTAGATAAGAAGGGGCATTACAACATATTTATAACTATCTGTTCCAGGGCATGTGATAAGGCAGCTTTTGTCAGAACCAAAGAAATGAATCTCTGCATTATTTTCATCTATTGAAGATAGTATTTCTTGAAGATAGTTAACATTAAAAGCGATATCTATTTTTTCTCCACTATAATCACATGAAAGATTCTCTTCGCCCTGCTCTTGTTCTGGGTTATTAGCTGAAATATTTATAGACCCTGCATCAACAACAAGCCTTATGCCACGATATTTTTCACTAGACAGAACGCTTACCCTGCTTAAACTTTCTGACAAACTTTTTTTATCTACAACAAGAGTAGAGCTTTCGCCTGATGGAATAACTTGCTCATAGTCTGGAAATTTTCCCTCTATTAACTTGCTGGCAAATGTCGTTCCGGAAACGCTTATGTTAACCGAGCTAGTTCCTAGGTTTAGTGTAATATTTTCACTTTCATCATTCAAAAGCTTTGCTATTTCATTGATTGATTTTCTTGGGATAATGCCTGTTATGGGGCTCTCTATGCTTTCATTAATGTTTTGGGTTGACAGTGCAAGCCTGTGAGCGTCTGTTGCTACTGATGTTATAGAGGTGTTGTCAATTGTTAAAAACAAGCCGTTTAGATAATGTCTCCAATCTTGGTTGCCCATGGCAAATGAGGTTTTATTTATTATTGTTTTTAGATTTTGGGGTTTAATGCTTACAGGTGCCCCAAGATCCTCTTGGTCAAAAACAGGGAAATCCTCGCTTGGCAGTGTGGCTAAATTATATTTTCCTGAAGATGTTTCGATTTTAAGGTTTTCTCCATCAAGGTAAAAGTGTATTTCTGCAAGGTCAGAAAATAGCCTGCACAACTCACTGAGTTTTTTAGCAGGCGCTGTTACCCTGCCCCCGCTTTTGTAATTTGAAATAGTTGATATGGTTGATATTTCAGACTCAAGATCTGTCGCTGTTAATTTTAACTTTGTTTCATCAACATCAAAAAGAACATTGGCTAAAATTGGGAGGGTTTGTCTTTTTTCAACCACTCCAAGTGTTGTGTTTAAAGCCTTTACGACCTCTTCTTTGGTTATGTAAAAATCCATATTACTTAATTGGTTAAAGCTCTGGTTAGGTTTCTATAGTCCTCTTCTTGTGAGGGGTTTTCTTTTCTTAGTTCTGCTATTTTTTTACAAGCATGTAAAACAGTTGTGTGATCTCTGCCGTTGAATGCCTCTCCTATTTCAGGAAGGCTGTGATTGGTTAGCTCTTTGGTTAATGCCATAGCAAGCTGTCTTGGTCTTGTAATAGACCTGCTTCGTCTTTTTGAAAGAAGGTCAGAAAGTTTAATGTTGTAATATTCGGAAACAGTTTTTTGTATATTTTCTATACTTACCATTTTTGCAGAAATTACAAATAAGTCTTTTAATGCATCTTTAACCAAAGAAAGGTCTATAGGTTGGTTTGTAAATCGAGAGTTGGCTACAACTCTTTTTAAGGCTCCCTCTAGCTCTCTAATGTTAGACCTTATTCGTTGTGCTATGTAAATAGCACAATCATTTGGAAGTTCAACACCCATCGATGATGCTTTGCTTAAAAGAACTGCTGCCCTTGTTTCAAGCTCTGGGGGGTCTATAACCACAGGAAGGCCCCAGCCAAGCCTGGACTTAAGCCTTTCCTCAAGACCATCAATCTCTTTTGGGTATTTATCACAAGTTAAGATCATTTGGTTGTTTCTATCTAAAAGCGCGTTAAATGTATGAAAAAACTCTTCCTGCGATTGCTCTTTGCCTGCAAAAAACTGAATATCATCAATTAAAAGAGCGTCAGCATTCCTATAAAATGATTTAAATTCATTCATAGCCCCTAACTGAAGCGCTTTGACCATATCAGAAACAAATTTTTCAGAGTGAACATAAACAATTCTTTTGTCTGGACTGTTTTGTAAAATCTCATTACCAACAGCGTGCATAAGATGAGTTTTACCCAGACCTACACCGCCATATATAAACAAAGGGTTGTAGTCACCCTTTGGGTTAGATGCAACCTGTTTCGCTGCTGCCAAAGCCAAGTGATTTGATTTACCTTCAACAAAAGAGTCAAAAACATACGACTGAACAAGTTTTGAGTTTTCATTTTTCGTATTATTTTGGTATTTATCAACAAAAGTTTCTTTTGTTAGGGTTTTAAAAACTAGACTTATGTTCTTTTTAGATTGTTTTTTGACCAGGCCTGTTATCTCTGTTGAAAGGTTCTTCTCTACATAGTTTAAAATAAAATCATTTGGGGCAATGAGCTCAAGTGTATTGTCGACCAAATTACCTTTGAGTGGCCTAATCCAGGTGTTATAATCTTCTTGTGTGAGTCTGTTTTCAAGCTTTTCTGAGCATTTATTCCAAAAATCCAAATCTATCTCCCCGTTTGTGAATAACTAGTCTATAAAAAAACTAACAAGATATCTACAGAATAAACATATGAATTTGCTGTGGATATCTTGTTTGTAAGTAATGTTGTAATGTTTTTATGGTTTTTTATGTAAAGTTTGATTTATTGGGCTATAATGCACTCCAATTTTTTTGAGCAATATTATGAAAAGAACATTTCAACCTAGTACATTAAAAAGAAAACGTACACATGGATTTCGAGCAAGAATGGCTACCAAGGCTGGAAGAGCGGTGTTGTCTAATAGAAGAAAAAAGGGTAGAAAGGTTTTAACAGCTTAGGTTTTGTCACACAATAAAAGGCTTCCACGTCACTTTTATACATCAAAAAATTTTAGGGCTTTTTATTTAAAAGAAGCGAAACACTCCATAAAAATAGCTGTACCAAAAAAAATATTTAGAACCGCTGTTCTTAGAAACAAAATCAAAAGAAGGCTTAAAGAAGTCCTTAGAACCAAGCGTCTAATTCCAGACACTGGGGGTTTTTTATTTTTAGTGTATGAGTCATTTTTAGACCTTGATCATCAAGAGGCTTCAATTGAGATAATTAAAGCTGTAAAATCTCACAACCAACAATAGGTAAGAATCATGAATATTAGACAGTTATATATAGCATTTATTTTTGTGTTTGCTTTGGGTTTGTTTTATCAATACTCCTCAGAACAGAGGTCGGTTTCTGGAGAAAGGGCTGTTGAGTTGATGAAGGCGGAAACCAAAAAACAGCTTGAGGATAATGGTGGTGATTTTGTTTACTTGGAAAATGATTTGCTAAGACTTGTTATTAAAACAAGCGATGGCTCAATTGTAGAAGCAAGATCCAAAGAACACCTTGTTGAAAGGGTGGAGGGCTCCCTTGGTGTGAGAATATTTGGTAGTGATATTGTTAGTGGTTTTAAATACTATTTTAGGTCGGGTTTTACAGGTTCTCAAAAAAATTATCTTTTTAAAAGATATATAAATAATGGTGTCTTGCTGGTTTCCGAAGATGGTTTGGCTACCAAGGAAATTGTTTTTTCTGATTTGCCATATGAGGTTTTAATAACCGACTCATCGCCTGATGGTGTGAGTGGAAAGCCTTATGCGTCTCTTTATAGGTCAGACTCTAGATCATTGGATATGAATTTTGATTTTGCTAGTGGGGGGATGATAAATAGGAGTTCATATGAGGCGTACGTTATTAGCACTTCTCAAGACCCTTACGAGGCCGATCGCCTTAGAGGGGTTGATTCTCCGTTGTCAGTAACCTCTGGTGGTGGCTGGGTTGGTTTTACACAAAAATATTTTTTAGCGGCGCTGCTGGGGTCAAGTGATTATATTTATAACTATCATGTTGATGGAAATAATAAGGGCGGTTTGTACAAAATGGGTTATGTTGTGCAGCCAGATGATTTTTCTTCAGTTGAAGTAACGGGTCATACACACAGGCTTTTTGTTGGTCCAAAGATTAGAAAAGATTTGGTTACAAGAGCAAATAATTTAGAGCAAACAATTGAGATGGGTTGGTTTTGGTTTATATCTCAGCCAATGATTTGGTTGTTGGATAAAATTTATAGTGTTGTTGGAAGTTGGGGTTGGTCTGTGGTTGTTATTACTTTGTTGTTAAAGCTTGTTCTTTGGCCTGTCACCGGTGCTGGGTTTAAGTCTATGGCTGGTCTCAGAAGGGTTGCCCCTGAGATGAAAGAAATACAAGACAGGTATGCAAATGACAGGCAGAAGCTGGGTGTTGAGATGATGTCTTTGTACAAAAAACATGGTGTTAACCCTATGGGGGGTTGTTTGCCAATTTTTGCCCAAATGCCGTTTTTTATAGCCTTCTTTTTTGGGTTAAGGGAAATGGTTGAGCTTAGGCATGCTTCGTTTTTTTGGCTTTCAGACCTTTCGGCCCCTGATCCTCTTTTTATTCTTCCGGTAATGTTTGGATTGATAATGGTGTTAACACAAAAACTAAACCCTCAGCCACCAAACATGGACCCAACCCAGGCCCAGGTAATGAAAGCAATGCCGGTTATGATTTCTGTATTTTTTGTAATATTTCCTTCTTCATTGGCCTTATATTCTGTTGTTAACAGTGGTATGTCCCTTGCTCAGCAAAAATATTTATATGCTAAATACGGCGGGAATAATTAATCTATAGTTTTTATGTCTATTGTTTATGCATTGGCGACCCCTCCAGCAAAGTCTGCTATTTGTGTTTTTAGGGTGTCTGGGGAGGGTTGTCTAGATAAAATACCCGCTCTCTTTGGCTTACCTCCAAAAGAACATGGCTTCTTTTGTGTTAGGGATCTGACATTAAATATGTCAATTGTTGATAATGTTGGTCTAATTTCATTTAAGGGTCCTAAAAGTTATACCGGGGAAGATTCTTTTGAGGTTTATGGTCACGGTGGTCTTGGTGTAATGTCTTTAATTATGGATGCTTTTCATTCCGTTGGCTTTGAAGAGGCTGGGCCTGGAGAGTTTACCAAAAGGGCCTATTTAAATAATAAGCTAACCCTAAACGAATCAGAGTCTGTTTTGGATGTGATAGACAGTTCGTCAAAAAAAGAAGTTTTTCTTGCCTCGCAGTCTCTATCGGGGGCTTTTACAAAAAAGGTTCATGAAATATCTAAAAAAATCGACTTTCTTCGGGTTCGAGTTGAAGCAGAAATTGATTTTTCTGATGAGGGGGAGGTTTTTCTTGATCAGGGTCTTGTGAAAGATTTAGAAGATCTGGTTGTTGAGTATGAGGTTTTTGTAAGTGGATGTTTTAATAAAAAAGAGCTTGGTACTAAAAAGTCAGCAATTTTTATTGGTCCGCCTAATTCAGGTAAATCGTCTGTTTTTAATAGGCTTTTGGGTTTTGAGAGGGCTTTAGTATCTGAGGTTGCTGGAACCACGCGTGACCTCATAGAGTCAGAGGTTTTTTATAACGACTTGTCTTTTTCAATTATTGATAGTGCTGGAATGAGGGATACGAGCGATGAAATAGAATCAAAAGGTATAGATTTTGCTATTGATAAAATAAGCGAGGCTGATGTTGTGCTTGGTGTTTTTGAAAACGATGACCTGTCTTTGTTAGACGGTTTGGTTGATTTGTTAAAGGGTAAAGTTTTTATATCAATTTTAAACAAAACTGATTTAAGGCAAAAAACAGAAAGCTCTTTTGATTGTTCTGTTTCGGCTAAAACGGGTGAGGGTTTTGATGGTTTGAAAAAATTACTAACAAAAACTTTTGGTGAAAATATTGATGATCAGTCTCTATATATGGTGAGGGATAGGCATATAAAGTTATTCAAGCACTCTATAGAAAGCATAAAGAAAAGCATGGGTTGTTTGGTTTCTAATGGAGATATGGAGATAGCGGCAGAAGAGCTAAAAATTTCGAGGGCTTGTCTTGATGATTTGGTGGGGGTAAAGTCTTCAGATGATGTTCTTGGTGATATTTTTGATAATTTTTGTATTGGTAAATAAGGTAGTTTAAGGGCTTTTTAAGAGTTGTTGCTAATAATATTGCCTAAACTATGTTTGGTTGTTGTTAAAAACTTGTACATATTTTCTGTCTTTTTTTACTGTCCACAAGTTATCCTTAGTTAATCGTATGGCTACCTAACATACCTACCAACACCCTTGTACAATTCTAAAACCATTGGTTTAAAAACAATAGTTAGACTTATTAACATAAAAATAAACCTCTTATAGAAATAACTAAAAGTATATAATCCAGATATTATTGTATTTAATAACTTATGAACTCATTTGATGTAATTGTTGTTGGTGGCGGCCATGCTGGTATTGAAGCTGCGCATGCCGTTTATCGCACAGGCCTTTCCTGCGCTCTTGTAACTTTTGAAAGGGAAAAGATAGGTCAGATGTCTTGCAACCCAGCCATTGGAGGTCTTGGTAAGTCTCATATTGTTAGAGAGATTGATGCCATGGGGGGGATAATGCCTCTGGCCACAGACGCATCGGGAATTCAATATAGAACCCTTAACACGAGAAAGGGGTATGCAGTTCAAGCATTAAGAGTTCAATGTGATAGAAAACTATATAAAGAAGCTATCCAGACCCATCTAAACAAAACCTCAATCAAAATATTTGAAGAAGAGGTTTTGGATATAATCTCTGAGCACTCTCAAATCAAAGGAATTGTTACAAACAAAGGAAATATTTTTGCCAACAAGGTAGTTCTTACCACCGGAACCTTTCTTAACGGAGTTATGTTTACAGGAAAAGAATCTACAAGCGGCGGAAGAATAGGTGATAAATCATCAATACCGCTATCTAAGAAGCTTTATGATTTAAAACTTCCAATGGGGAGGTTAAAAACAGGGACCCCTGCGAGAATAAAAATGTCTAGCCTGGACTTGACCGTAATGGAGCCTCAACCCGGAGAGTTACCAACACCATGGATGACATTAACAGAAGACAAACCAGAGCACGTTAAACAACTACCTTGTTATATAACAAGAACAAACCCGCACACACACAAAATAATTAGCAAAAACATTGAAAAATCTGCAATGTATTCAGGGAACATAACAGGCATAGGCCCAAGATACTGCCCTTCAATAGAAGACAAAATCTTTAAATTTTCTGACAAGAGCAGCCATCAAATTTTTATAGAACCCGAGGGGATAGGAGTAGATCTAGTTTATCCAAACGGGATATCAACCAGCCTACCGCAATACATACAAGATAAATTTATTAAAACAATTAAAGGCATGGAAGAATCCGTGATAACAGAGTACGGTTATGCGGTTGAGTACGACTTTATAGACCCAAGAGCGCTTCATCAAACACTAGAAACAAAGTTTATCGAGGGCTTGTATTTAGCGGGGCAAATTAACGGAACAACAGGGTATGAGGAGGCCGCGGCCCAGGGCCTTGTAGCCGGCGTAAATGCTTCAAACAAAATACAGAACAAAAAAGAAATGGTTCTGGAAAGAAGCGAGGCCTATATAGGAGTTCTTATAGACGACCTTACAACACACGGCATAACCGAGCCCTACAGAATGTTTACGAGCAGAGCAGAACACAGGCTTTTATTATCCCAAAACAACGCCGAACAAAGGCTTTTAAAACACGCACACCTAAACAACCTTGTTACACAAAAAAGAATGGATGTATTTTTAGAAAGCGAATCAAAATATACAAACTTTTTAAACACGCTAAAAAAAACAAAAACAAAAAGCTTTAAAAACATCGAAAACAAAACAATAGAGCTTGTTGAAAAAAGAAGCATATATAGCCTCTTAGCAAGGCCAGATGCCAACCTTGAATCTCTTTTCAAGTGTGACGAGCCCAACGCAAACGATTACAAAAGAGCCTGTGTTGAGGTTAGGTATGCCGGCTATATTGAAAAGCAGACAAGAGAGGTAGAAAAAAACAGAAAACAAAATTCAAAAAAAATACCAAACACTTTTTCATATCATGACATACCCGGGCTTTCAAATGAGGTCAAAGAAAAACTAGAAAGAACAAAACCAGACACCATTGGCTCAGCCGCCAGAATAGAAGGAGTAACCCCTGCGGCGATAAATATTATTTTAGTAACAATGAAAAAACAAGAGCTTGAAAAGGCCAATGCGTGATCAAGAGAAAATAACCAAGTTGCTTGAACAGCTTGTAACAAGAAGCTTTAAGTTCAACCAAAACCACAACCTCTTTCAAAGAAAAACCAAAGAAGAAATTTATAAAAAAGACGTGCTCGAGTGCCTTGAGATCAACGAACATATAATAAAAGACGACAAAATATTAGACATTGGATCGGGGGGAGGCTTCCCAGGACTGGTCATCGGCATCACAAACCCCAACAACAAAATCGACCTAGTCGAAAGCAATCAAAAAAAATGCTATTTTTTAAAACAAATACAGCACGATCTTGGCCTAAAAAATGTTGCCATACTAAACAAAAGAATAGAAAAAAATAACATGTTTGGGGAATATGACCTAATAACCGCCAGAGCCTTTGCAAGCATAGAAAAAATAACCAGCCTTACAAAAAACAACATCAAACAAAACAGCAGATATGTTTTGTTTAAAGGAACAAAAATAAAAATAGAAGAAGAGCTGTTAGCGCTTAACACAAACAAATTTAAATATGAAATAATCAACCAAGGCAATCAAAAAAAAGAAAGACACTTTGTAAAATTAAGTTTAAATGAATAAAGTATTAGCAATAGCAAATCAAAAAGGCGGTGTTGGTAAAACAACAACAGCAGTTAATCTTGCTGCAAGCCTTGCCGCCACAAAAAGAAATGTTCTTTTAATCGACCTAGACCCACAAGGCAATGCAACAACTGCATCGGGCATAAAAACAGAAGAACCAAACACCCTGTGCGAACCATTTTTCAATAATACAGACCCAGAAGACTGTATATATACATCACCTGATGGCTATAAAATAATCCCCGGATCACAAGACCTCATTGCTCTTGATGTGGCCATAAGAGACAATAATAAACAAAAATACCTTTCCAAAGTTTTAGCCAAGGTCGGCAACAGTTTTGATTACACAATTATTGACACCCCGCCAACACTAAACCAACTAACAATAGAAGCGCTAATGGCAGCCTCTGGAACCCTAATCCCACTTCAATGTGAATACTATTCTCTCGAGGGTGTTACAGGACTTATGCAAACCATACAAACAATATCTGACAACAACCTATCGCAAAATAGAGTATTGGGAATTATAAGAACAATGGTAGACCTTAGAAACAACCTAGCAAAAGACGTTTCAAACGAGCTAGAAAACCATTTCCCCAGTCTTGTTTTTAACACCTTAATACCGAGAAACATAAAACTAGCAGAGGCGCCAAGCCACAATCAATCTGGTGTAAAATATATGCCTAGCTCTTACGGTGCTAAAGCCTACCTGGCATTGGCTGGGGAACTTATTAGGAAAATAGAAAATGTCTGATAACAAAAAAACACTAAACAGAGGCCTGGACGCCCTTCTTGGTTCCGGCGGCAAGCCCAAACGAACCATACAAGACGTAAACCTTACACAGATAAATGCAGGACGGTTTCAACCAAGAGAGGTTTTTGACGAAGAGTCTTTAAAAGAACTAACAGACTCAATAAAAAAACACGGAGTCATATCTCCAATTTTAGTCAGGGAGCTCGGATTAAATAAGTATGAGGTAATTGCTGGTGAGAGGAGGATGAGGGCTTCAATTCAAGCTGGGCTAGAAACAATACCCTGCCTAGTTGATCAAAAAGAAGACCAAGACGCTTTAGAATCAGCTTTAATCGAAAACCTACAAAGGGAAGACCTAAACGCGGTCGAAGAGGCAAGGGGCTACGACAGGCTTAAAAGAGAGTTTGGTTTAACCCAGGATGAGGTTGCGGTTTCAACAGGAAAAGCCAGAAGCACCATAGCAAACTCAATTAGAATCCTTTCTTTACCTCAAAAGGTCTTAGACTTTTTATCTGCGGGAAAGATAGAAAAAGGACACGCCAAACTTTTGGCTTCAATGGAGCCCAAAGATGCAGAAATTGCAGCAGAAAACATTATTAAAAACAAACTAACTGTAAAAGACCTAAGCGAGTCATCAAGAAATCGAAAGAAAGGAATTTTAAAAAAAGAAAAACAGACAGACGTTCTTTTAATTGAACAAGAAATGTCCGAGGCCTTTGGTCATCAGATTACAGTGGAGGCCAAAACGAAACAAAAAGGAAGCCTACAAATCTCTTACAAAACATCGGATGAGCTAGAGACCATTATTTCTAAAATTTTAAGCAAAAACAATCAAACCAACTAATTAAAAATAAAACCCAAAACACCTTGTTTAAAAACCCATATATTTTTATAATTGCGCCGAATTATTTAATTAAAAGTGAAACTTAACCTGGTAAAAAAACCAACAATAGCTGCCTTTGTAACTATTCTCTTTTTTTGCCTTTACATAGACATAAATTTGTTAGCCATAACTCTAGCCTACACAACAGCACTAACACTGCTTTTTCTTATAGGAAAAAAGATTTCTAGTGCCGCCACTTACGTGCTTTACAGCTGGTCTGTGAAATGGGCCCTGTTTATATTTTTCACTGCTTATGCGGCAATCAACCTTACATCTATTTATTTTTATTCCATGATAATGTTTATAGGAATTAATATATTTTTAAGTCCCGCGCTTGAGGCAAAAGAAGTCTAATGGCAGCCAAAGGAATAGATTACGTAGTTGGGGCGGCTTGCTCAGAACCAGAATTAACAACCAATGGCTATATACAACACCACCTTACGAACCTGACCTATGGAAAACTTCCATATGATTCCGAGGTTTGGCATTGTAATGAAGAAAGCCAACTATGGGATATGCCAACAATCATTCCCGCTGACACATGGACATTTGCCCACGGGGCAAGCGAAGCCGCTGATATGGGTTTTTGGGCGTTTAATGTAGACTCAATTGGTTGGTCGGTTTTTTTAGGGGCCCTCTTTCTTGGTCTCTTTAAATGGGCAATACCAAAAAACTCAGACACTCCGTCAGGCTTACAAAATTTTGTGGAAATGTGTATAGAATTTGTGGATGACAATGTTCAATCCTTATTTGGAGCAACAAACAATAAATTAATTGCTCCTTTAGCCCTAACCGTTTTTGTTTGGATATTATTTATGAACCTAATGGATTTAATCCCAGTAGATTTCATTCCAGAGTTTGCCAAATATTTAGGTATAGAATATTTCAAAGTTGTTCCCACAACAGATCCAAATGTTACCCTTGGAATGGCTCTAGCAATATTTGTTTTAACCATCTACTACAGCATTAAAATTAAAGGACTTAAAGCATTTGTTGCGGAGCTTACGCTTCACCCTTTTGGAAAATGGTTAATGCCTGTTAATTTTGTTTTAGAAATGGTTAACTTTATAGCAAAACCAATATCGCTTGGTCTAAGGTTGTTTGGAAACCTTTATGCGGGAGAAATGATATTTATCCTTATAGCACTAATGCTGTTCTTTAATAGTGTTTTAATAGGTATGTTGGGCATTGGCTTGCATTTGGTATGGGCGTTATTCCACATTCTAATTGTGGCATTACAAGCATTTATTTTTATGGCTTTGACTATTGCATATTTAGCAATGGCACATGAAACAGAGGAACATTAATCCTCAAAATATAGGAGAAAAAAATGGAATATAGTATTTTAGCAGCGGGTATCACAATGGGTCTTTCAGCAATTGGTGCTGGAATCGGAGTGGGCATCCTTGGTAGTAAATTTATAGAAGGAATAGCAAGACAGCCAGAACTAGCACCATTCCTACAAGGTAGGTTCTTTCTTATGATGGGCTTAACCGATGCGGTTCCTATGATCGGCGTTGGTCTTGGAATGTATATGCTTTTTGCAATATAAAAAAACAGAAGACTTAATATGAATATAAACGCAACCTTACTTGCTCAAGCTATAGTATTTATAATTTTTGTAGCTATATGTATGAAATATGTATATCCGCAAATTTTAGCAGTTATGCAAGAAAGAGAGAAAAGAATATCCGATGGTCTTGAGGCGGCTAAAAAAGCAGACGACTCGCTCGAAGAAGCAAAGCTAGCTTTTGACAAAGAGCTCAATCAAGCCAAAGAAGAGGCGGCAGATATTCTAAAAAAAGCAAACAACCGAGCTTCGCAAATTGTTACAGATGCTTCTACAAAAGCAGAAACAGAGGCAGAAAAAATAATGACCTCAGCATCTGCAAACATAGAAAGCGAGACAAACAGAGCCAAAGAAGAGCTTAGGCAGCAGATGTCAGATATTATCATTGACACAACAGAAAAAATTCTCGGTGATGAAATATCATCAGAAAAGCATGATGATATTCTTAAAAAAGCGGCTAAGGAGCTTTAATGATTGAGCTAACACCACTAGCAAGACCGTATGCAAAAGCAATGTTTGCTGCGGCCCTAGAGGATAAAAGTCTTACAGACACCTCAAAAGAGCTAGAAACAATAGCACTTGCAGCTAACTCTCCTGAGGTGGCAAGCGCAATTGAAAATCCTTCTTTATCAAGAAAACAGGTTGTTAGTTTATTGTTAGAACTTTTTGAAGGCGAGATATCAGATAAGTCCAAAAAACTATTATCAATCCTTGCCGAAAATAAAAGATTAAATCTTTTTAAAACAATTTTTGTTATTTATACAGAGCTTGTTCAAGAGCATAAAAATCAAAACTCTATCAAGGTTTTTGTTGCCTCCAAACCCAGCCAAGAGGCTCAATCTTCTATCGAAGAAAAGCTTCAATCTAAATATGGAAGCGACGCAAAAATAACATTTTCAGAAGACCCAAAAATGATGGGCGGCCTAGCAATAAAGGTAGGCGACGAAACATTAGATCTTTCCATAAGGGGCAAGGTCAACAAACTTGTAAACCAATTAAATTTTTAAGGTGAAAATATGAGTCAATTAAATCCATCAGAAATCTCAAGCGTTTTAAAAGAAAAAATCGCTGGGCTTGATCTTTCAGCAGAAAGAAAAAATGAAGGCATTATTGTTAGTGTATCTGACGGTATTGTAAGAATACATGGCATGGGCGATGTTATGTATGGAGAAGTTATAGAATTTGAAAATGGAACAAAGGGAATGGCCCTTAACCTTGAGCAAGATTCAGTAGGAGCAGTTGTGCTTGGAGATTATTTAGACCTAGTTGAGGGCCAAAAAGCACTTTGTACAGGTAAGGTTTTGGAAGTGCCTGTTGGAGAAGCAATGCTTGGAAGGGTTGTTAACACTTTGGGAACCCCTATAGATGGAAAGGGAGAAATAAAAGCAGAGAGCTCATCACCAGTAGAGGTTGTTGCTCCAGGAGTTATTGCCAGACAATCAGTTGACCAGCCTGTTCAAATAGGCTTAAAAGCTGTTGATGCAATGGTGCCAATAGGAAGGGGTCAAAGAGAGCTTATTATCGGTGACAGGCAGACTGGTAAAACAGCAGTTGCTATTGACGCTATTATCAATCAAAAAGGAACAGGAATTAAATGTATTTATGTTGCTATTGGTCAAAAACAATCAACCGTTGCAAACGTTGTAAGAAAGCTTGAAGAATATGGGGCTATGGAGCATACAATTATTGTTTCTGCTACCGCAGCCGACCCTGCTCCCATGCAATATTTATCAGCCTACTCGGGCTGTGCAATGGGTGAGTATTTTAGAGACAAGGGTGAGGATGCTTTAATTGTTTATGATGACCTGTCAAAACAGGCCGTGGCTTACCGTCAGGTTTCACTATTACTTAAAAGGCCTCCAGGAAGGGAAGCTTATCCAGGAGATGTATTCTATCTTCATTCCAGATTGCTTGAGAGAGCGGCAAGGGTAAACGCTGAATATGTAGAGCAAGTCACAGGAGGAAAGGTTAAAGGCAAAACAGGATCATTAACAGCTCTTCCAATTATTGAGACCTTGGCTGGAGATGTTTCAGCCTTTGTTCCAACAAATGTTATCTCAATTACAGATGGACAAATTTACCTAGAAACAGAATTATTTAATGCAGGTGTTAGACCAGCTATTAACCCAGGCCTATCAGTCTCAAGGGTTGGTGGCTCAGCACAAACCAAAATAATGAAAAAATTAGCCGGAGGAGTGAGAACAGCTTTAGCTCAATACAGAGAACTAGCAGCCTTCTCTCAATTTGCTTCTGATCTTGATGATGCAACAAAACAACAGCTTGCAAATGGTAAAGCCTTCACAGAACTTTTAAAGCAAAAACAGTATGCTCCAATGAGTGTAGCCCAACAGGCATTAAGTTTATTTGCTGCGGATAGAGGGTATATGGCAGATGTTGAAGTTGAGAAAATCTTAGACTTTGAGGAAGCCCTTCATGGTTACCTTACAGCTGAAAAAGCTGACCTTGAAGATCAAATTAATACAACCGGTGACTGGAATGATGATATTGAAGATCAATTCAAAGCCCTTGTTGAAGACTTTAAAAAAACACAAACTTTTTAAATATTAAAAAAGATGGCTAATACAAAAGAAGTAAGAAAACAAATTGCGAGCATTAAAGGCACGCAAAAAATTACATCAGCCATGGAAATGGTTGCTGCTTCTAAAATGAAAAAAACTCAAGACGGGATGCTTGAGGGAAGGCCATATTCTTTAAAAATTAAAGAAGTTATCTCACATATTGCGTCAGCAAGCTCTGAATATAACCATCCTTTTTATGAAGAAAGAAAACCTAAAAAAGCATGCTTCATTGTTATCTCTTCAGACAAAGGTCTTTGCGGAGGTTTAAACATTAACTTGTTTAAACAAGTAATTTCTAAATCAGCTGAACTAGACGCCCAAGGCATTGAGTCAACATTTGCTCTTGTAGGAACAAAAGCATCAGGCTTTTTTAAATCAGTGGGAGGGAAGGTTGTTGCTGTTGTTGAAAAATTAGGCGATAAACCAAACCCAGACGACTTAATTGGTTTTACAAAAGTGGTTTTAGACATGCACAAAAACGGCGACATTGATCAAGCCTACCTATGCTCAAATAGTTTTGTTAATACAATGACCCAACAGCCCAAGGTTGAACAGCTTATTCCACTTTCACCAGAGGAAGATGGCGGGCCAAAATCACAGTGGGATTATATTTATGAACCAGAGGCAAAAAGTTTGCTAGATGGTTTATTAACAAGATATATAGAGTCATTAGTTTATCAAGCTGTTGTTGAAAACAATGCTTGTGAGCAAGCAGCAAAAATGATCGCAATGAAAAATGCAACAGACAACGCAGGTGATTTAATCAAAGAACTAGAACTTTTATACAACAATGTAAGACAAGCAGCTATCACTCAAGAGCTCTCAGAGATAGTTGGTGGCGCAGCCGCAGTTTAAGGAGAAATAAATATGAGCAACGGATTAGTAACACAAATAATTGGAGCTGTTATCGATGTCGAATTCGAAAAAGACAACATTCCAAAAGTATATGAAGCTCTTTTGATTGAGGAGAGTGGAACAACACTAGAGGTTCAACAGCAATTAGGTGATGGCGTTGTTAGAACAATTGCCATGGGTGTAACAGAGGGGTTAAAAAGAGGCCTTGTAGTTGCAAGAACCAATGCTCCTATCTCTGTTCCTGTTGGACAAGAAACACTTGGAAGAATTATGGATGTTCTTGGAAATCCAATTGATGAAAAGGGCCCTATTGGTGAGAAAGAAAAAATGCCTATACATAGAAAGCCACCTAGTTATACAGATCAATCTGCATCAAATGACATTCTTGAAACAGGCATTAAGGTTATCGACCTTATGTGTCCATTTGCCAAGGGTGGAAAAGTTGGTTTATTCGGTGGAGCTGGTGTTGGTAAAACAGTTAACATGATGGAGCTTATTAATAATATTGCTCTTCAACATTCAGGTCTTTCGGTTTTCACCGGTGTGGGTGAAAGAACAAGAGAAGGGAATGATTTCTATTACGAGATGCAAGAATCTGGAGTTGTAAATATTGAAAAACCTGAAGATTCAAAAGTAGCAATGGTATACGGTCAGATGAATGAGCCCCCAGGAAACAGATTAAGGGTTGCTCTTACCGGACTAACTATGGCAGAAAAATTTAGAGATGATGGAAAAGATGTTCTTTTGTTTATCGATAATATCTATCGTTATACACTGGCAGGTGTTGAGGTATCAGCCCTTCTAGGAAGAATGCCATCTGCTGTTGGATATCAGCCAACACTAGCAGAGGAAATGGGCGCGCTTCAAGAAAGAATTACCTCAACCAATACTGGCTCTATTACTTCAATTCAAGCTGTATATGTTCCAGCTGATGATTTAACAGACCCATCTCCTGCGACAACATTTGCCCATTTGGACGCAACTGTTGTTTTATCAAGACAAATTTCTGAGCTGGGTATTTATCCTGCTGTAGATCCACTTGACTCAACAAGCAGACAGTTGGATCCTTTTGTTGTTGGTGATGAGCACTATGCAGTAGCACAAGGAGTTCAAAAAATATTACAAAGATATAATGAACTTAAAGATATTATTGCTATTTTGGGTATGGATGAACTTTCTGAAGAGGATAAAGGATTGGTAGCAAGGGCCAGGAAAGCACAAAAATTCCTATCTCAACCATTCTTTGTTGCAGAAATTTTTACAGGTACTCCTGGAAAATATGTATCACTTGATGACACTATTAAAGCGTTTAAAGGCTTATTGGCAGGCGACTATGACGACCTTCCAGAACAGGCGTTTTACATGGTTGGAACTATAGAAGAAGCTGTAGAAAAAGCTAAAACGTTATAAGTATGAGCACTATCAAGATCAACATAGTTTCTTCAAGTGAAGAAATCTATTCCGGCGAAGGAACTATGGTTTATGCAACCGGTTCGCTGGGTGAAATTGGTGTCGCTCCAGGACATACGCCTCTTTTAACTGGTTTAGCACCCGGCCCAGTTCGGGTTGTTAATGGATCAGAAGAAGAGGCATTTTTTTGCTCTGGAGGGTTTCTAGAAATCCAGCCAGACTTAGTGACAGTTCTTTCTGATACCGCCGAGCGTGCAGAGAATTTAGATGAGGCTGAGGCTATAAAAGCAAAAGAAGCGGCAGAGAAAGATCTAGCCAACCAAGATGCAACTCTTGATTACGCAAAAGCAGCATCTCAATTAGCCGAAGCAGTAGCAAGGCTCAAAACAATTCAAAAACTTCGTAAAAAGCAGTAATATAAGTATTAATTTTAAACATTAAATTAATGTGAACATACATACTATTATTCTTGCTGCTGGCGAAGGCTCAAGAATGAACTCTAATCGTGCAAAATCCCTTCAGCAAATAGGCGGCACATCTATGTTAGAGAAAATATGCAATACCGCCGGAAAAATCACAAAGAATATAACCCTGGTTGTTGGATACGACAAAGAGTCAATTATTGATGAAGCAAAAAAATTATCCCATCTCAACATAACCACAAGCCTTCAGCCCAGGCCAATTGGAACTGGAGATGCAGTTAAGTGTGGTTTAGACAAAGTATCAGATAACTCTAAAGTTTTAGTACTTTACGGGGACGTTCCTTTAATAAAAGAAGATACATTAAATGACTTAATTAGCGCATCTACTGAAGGCGCCTCAATACTTACCACTGTTTTAGAGAACCCGTTTGGCTACGGAAGAGTCAAAAAAAATAAAGATGGCCATGCTCTTTCAATAGTTGAAGAGAAAGACGCATCTGAATCTGAGAGAGAAATAAAACAAGTTTTTACAGGCGTATTGTGTGTAGACAAAGATCTTTTAGCCGAAGGCTTATCTGAGATTAAAAATGAGAATGCTGCTAACGAATTTTACTTAACTGATTTAGTTTCTATAATGAATCTTAAAGGCGTAAAGATAAATACATGTGACGCTTCTAACGAAGAGGTCCAAGGCGCCAATAATAAAAAAGAGCTAGAAAGGCTAGAGACAATATATCGATCCATGAAAACAGAAGAATTATTTGATTTAGGCATTACCGTTATCGACGCATCAAGGTTAGATGTAAGAGGGACGGTGGAGGCTGGAAAAGATTGCACAATCGATGTGAACGTTATTTTAGAAGGCGAAGTGGTTCTTGGTAATAATGTTTACATTGGACCAAATACTATTTTAAAAGACGTGCATATTGGTGACGGTTCAAGGGTTGAGGCTTTCTCGCATCTAGTAAGCGCAAAAGTTGGAGAGAAGTGTGTAATTGGCCCTTATGCAAGGCTTAGAGAGGGAAGTGACATTAAGAATCTTGCCAAAGTGGGTAATTTTGTAGAGACAAAAAATACAACCTTAGGCGAGGGATCAAAAGCAAATCATTTTACTTATCTTGGCGACACAAATGTTGGCACCAAAACAAATATTGGAGCAGGAACCATTACTTGTAATTATGATGGCACTAATAAGCATAAAACTATAATTGGAGATAATAGCTTTATAGGAAGTAACTCTTCTTTAGTGGCCCCAGTTGAAATCGGCAACAGTTCAACCATTGCTGCAGGTTCGGTTATTACAAAAAATGTTCCAGAAGATGCTCTTGGTGTCGGAAGATCTAAACAAACAAACAAAGACAACTGGTCTAAGAAAAAGGATTAATCATGTGTGGAATTATTGCAGCTGCCTCAAATAGGCATGTAGGAAAATTATTAGTCCAAGGCCTTCATAAAATGGAATACAGAGGCTATGACTCGGCTGGTATTGCTCTACACCAAGGGGATAAAATCGCACACCTTAGGGCGCTTGGAAAGGTTCAGCTTTTAGAAGATAAAATGATAGCTGAAAAGCCAAAAAGTAAGCTTGGCATAGCCCATACAAGATGGGCAACTCACGGGGAGCCGTCTGAGGCAAACGCCCACCCCCATAAATCAAAAGACAATGTTTACATTGTGCACAATGGAATTATCGAAAACTATATTGAACTTAGAGAGAGTTTGATTAGTGATGGTTATGTCTTTACCTCTCAAACGGATTCTGAGTTGGTTGCTCATTTATTAGACAAGCACTTGAGCGAAGGCTCATCAATGATTGATGCTATGTATTTAGCAAAAGAAAAGCTTGAGGGCGCTTATGCAATAGCAGCAATTGATAAAAATGACGATCAAAAGCTTGTAGTAGCTAGAAATAAATCACCACTACTACTGGGCCTTGGTACTGACGAATTTTTTGCTGCCTCCGATCCTTTGGCGATAGCCCAATATACAAATGACTTTGTATTTTTAGAAGAGGGAGATGTTGCTGAGATAACTGCTAATGGCTATAAAGTTTTGGATGCAAGCAAAAACGAAGTAGAAAGAGAGGTAACTCATATAGATATCACCAACCAAGCAATGTCCAAAGGCGACCATAAACATTATATGGAAAAAGAAATTTATGAGCAGCCAGAGGCAATCATGAACACTATTAATGGAAGAGTTGGTGGAGATGATGTTCTCGATAACATTTTTGGCTTAGGTTCAAGCGAGCTTTTTGCTAAAGTAAAGCGTATTCAAATTGTTGCCTGCGGAACCAGTCTTCATGCAGGAAGAGTGGCAGCTAACTGGCTTTCAGCAATTGCCGATCTCCCTTGTCAGGTAGATTATGCAAGTGAGTATAGGTATAGAAATCCTCATGTAGATAAAAATTCTTTATTGATAACCATCTCTCAATCTGGAGAAACAGCAGACACCTTGGCAGCATTGCGCTATGCAAAAGAAAAGGATTATTTAGGCAGCGTAGGTATTTGCAATGTTCCAACAAGCTCTCTCGCAAGAGAGTCTGATTTTGTCATGTTTACCAATGCAGGCCCTGAAATAGGAGTTGCCTCGACAAAAGCTTTTACGACCCAGCTTGCAGCATTAATGCTCCTCACATTATCTTTGGCCAAAAGCAGAAATCTAAACCCAAGACTAAGAACAAGGCTAGTCAACGGACTAAGATCCTTACCAGAAATAATAAGCGAAACCTTAGAACTTAAAGAGCAGATTTTAGAAATAGCTCCTAACATTGCCAGCAAAGAGAATGCATTATTTTTAGGCAGAGGAATTTTTTATCCAATTGCAAAAGAAGGGGCTTTGAAATTAAAAGAGATTTCTTATATCCATGCAGAGGCCTATCCAGCAGGAGAGCTAAAGCACGGGCCTTTAGCGCTTATAGATGATCAGATGCCGGTAATTGCAACAGCTCCAGAAAGTGAAATTGCCGAAAAGCTAATTTCAAACTTAGAAGAAGTTAAGGCTAGGGGCGGAGTTCTTTATGTATTTGCTGATCCATCAGTAAAAATGGATGTTAAAAATGGCGCTTTAATTAGCATGCCCAAATGCGACTTTTTACTAACACCAATTATTTACACCATCCCACTTCAAATACTTTCTTATGAGGTAGCCCTTCTAAGAGGTACGGATATTGACCAGCCAAGAAATCTAGCTAAGTCCGTTACGGTCGAGTAAGTTTGAAACAACTTTCATTTTAATCCCGCATTCTGCGGGGGTTTTCAAAAATCACTAAAAACTAACCCCGGTAAAAATAACCCCAAAGATTTAACCTATTTTTTCGTGTTAGCGGAAGTCATAAGTGGTTGATATGACCTGTTGCGGTCACGTATGTGTATTTATGGGACATTTACAAGGAGATATGGCAGAATAATTTATATGAGTAAATTAGCCTTCTTATTAACTTCTATATTAATTACATCTCCCATAGCTCAATCAAACGATAATGACGATCATGTCTTATCATGCAGCGATCCAATACCAAATATTCGATGGCCAGAACTTTGCAAAGAGGGATATGATATTAATTTCATGGTTGATTATTTTCAAGGTAAATATAATGATGCAAGCTATGATGAACATAGAAAATGTTCTTATATTACTTCCAGGACAAGTATGCCAAGATTTGAAGGGTCTGGAAAAAGTAAAGAAGAGTTTTACGAAGGAATAGATGAAAAAAGCTATCTCATTCACCAGAACTTCAATACAGGAATAAGGTATTACTATTATTATAGCCTTTTAGCACCCTTTAAACTCTTTAACCCATCAGTGAGTATCAAGGATTTTTTTGAATTCATCATAAAAGACAACAAAAGAATTGAAAATAGCTTTTATGATGAAGATGTAACCTTTGGATCATTAAATAACAATCAAATATTTGATATATATATTAAAGAATGTATTTCGCCACCTAAATTGAGATTATCTTATGCAACTTTTCTCTCTGAAAACCTGAAAAAACCATATGAACAACAAGTTTGGATTGAAGAAGTTATGAATAATTTTATGTCAGCGTTCACAAAGATGGACAGCTCTGGAAGAGTTGAAGGTATGGAGTTTTCTGATTGGCTAATTAAAAATGAAAATCAAAAAGCAAAAGAATGAAAAATTTAATAATATTCTTGTTATTACCAATCTCTATTAAAATTTCAGCAATTGATGGACTTTTGCTTGAATGCAAAAAAGGTAACACCATAACTCAATACCTTGAATTCAATATTCCAGTAAAAGAAAAAATTGCCCAATTCATTGACCCCGATCATTATCAAAAAGCAGTCAAAGTAACAACAACAACTAAAAACTATTTAAATTATTCAAGTGATAGTGATTATTACTACTTCAATAAAAATAAAATTTGGAGAAATGAAAGTTATTCAATACCCCCAAAAATTGGTGAATGGATGATTGATAGAAAAACCGGACAAATGAAAAGAGATATAAGAGAGTGTGAGAATTTATCTGATGCAGAAAGATATATAGGATGGGCAAGAGACGACCATCCCTGCCATCCAAATATGAAAAGACAAAATTTAAGTGATGAACATTTAGGATATTGTGAAAAAGTTACCGAGAACAAATTTGAATTAGGTAAGAAAAAATTGTACAAACCTAGTGCTAAGAGGAAAAACAAGTTTTAATTACTATGGCATACTTAATTTATGAAAATTAGCATAAAAACATTAATATCTTTAATACTTTCTGTTTCAGCATTTTATCTATATGTTTCTAATGTAAGACCAGTTGGGTGGTTCGATTCTTTAATTGGTATGTTTCTAGCAGTGGTAGTCTTTATAGCTGTTAAAAGATTTAAAGGGTTTAAATTTTAAAATCTGATGGATGGTTTTCTTGAGACCACTGAATGGATTAATTTAAGTAGTAAAATCCGTAAAAGAGACCAACAATGTTTAAGATGTGGATCAAAGTATAGACTGTGTGCTGACCACATAATTCCTAGAAGCAGAAGAAGAGACCTATCACTTGCTGAATTTAATCTTCAAACTTTGTGCTGGAACTGCAATACAGCCAAAAAAAATAGATATATAGTTAGCTTTTTAGATAATCCCTCTGAAAAATTATTAAATGAAATTGAACATGAAAAATTAAAAATGCAAATTGCACTAAATAAAATTGCAAAGAATAGAATTTATAAAGATAAGACAGATGTAGATGGCTTCGTAAAAAAAGAAGACTTTAGAAAAGCTATTGAAGAGTACAATATTTTTACGCTAGGTATTAATCATTCCAAGCAAGCAGAAAGAGAAGGAGTATTTCACCAACCCTTAAATGTTTTAAGATTTTTTGGCATGGGTTTTAGTCTAATGGGGGGAGTGGCATTAAGTATTCTCCAAGAAGCGAACGATCAATATGGAAAAAGCAAAATTAGTGAGAAAGAAATTTCAGAATTTATAGAAACTGAGCTAAATAAAATTTTTTTAGATTGGGAAGACTTCGGACAGAAAAACTATTCAAAGAAAAATACCGCAAAAAAGAATTTTCAAACTTCAGATAAAGCAATTAAAGATGACGATATTCATTATGGAGAATATGATGAACCCTATTAACGACTTACAAACTTATTCAAGTTTAGCAATAAGAATCATTGCAAAGTTATTAAAACAGATCAACAAATACAAACTAACTTATGTGTAATTTATGCAACCAAATCTCAACTCTTTCAAATACTGCAGAAATAGCGGAGAGTTAATTGTCTTATAAACTTAGTCCGTTACGGTGGAATAAGGAAAGGTTTCTCGGTTGATCAAGACCAATCTGAAAAGAATCTTTTCCAACTTGCCCTCATAAAAATATATAAATCTTATACATAATAAAAATACCAATCACTGAACTATTAAAGCAATTCTCAGTCTATATTTAATACGCAACTTACTTATAAAAATACATATGAAAAAAAACTACAGATATCTAATTATCTTGGTGACTGCTCTTGTGGGTTGTGGCGGCGGAGGAAGCAATAGTGAGACACCAGAACAAGTAAATACAGCACCTCAACTTATAGGTTTAATTGATTTTGCAATTGATGAAAATACCACCGAGATAACTACCATTCAAGCAACAGATTCAGAGGGCGACAATATAACTTATTCCATCGAAGGTTCTGACTCAGCATTAATGACAATAGGGAGTGTATCTGGAGAATTATCTTTTATTTCACCCCCAGACTATGAAAATCCACAAGACAGTAATCAAGATAATATTTATGATGTAACCATAATTGCATCAGATGGTTCCTTATCTTCATCGCTTGGAATAATAATTTCCATTAACGATGTTCTTGAGGGCATGGGTGGATCAAATATGTTGCTTATGGGCAATAGTTTCTTTAGACCTTACGCTGAAAGATTCAGCGAGTTAGCACTAGATGCAGACTTTTTAGAACACAGAGATACTATCGTTATGAGAGGCGGCGTTTACGGCACCCCAATTGGGTTATGGACAAATGAAGATACAAACACAGAAATTAAACAAATTCTAGATTCTGGGAACATCGACATTCTTGGGATGACTTGGTATTTAAATGAAAATAACCCTTTATCAGGTTTTACAGAATGGATAGATTATGCTTTGCAAAATAACCCCAACATAAAAATATTTGTACACATTCCACCCATAGATTTTCCAGCAGACTGGCAGCAAGTAGCAGAAGATTATGGGTATAACAATATAAGAGATTTATATGGGTATTTGGTTAGCGATCTCTCGCATAAGGCTGTCATTGATCAGTTGCGCGAAATATACCCTTCAACAGAAATATTTACTCTTCCAACCGGGTGGGCAACATTTGATTTGGTTGATCAGTATGAAAATAATTTATTGCTTGATGATATTTCTTTATTTGGTTCTTATGATGATTCAATATTTAGAGATACAAAGGGACATCAAGGTAAAATTGTTGTTAACACAGGAGCGCTAATATGGTTGAATGGGTTATATGGGGTTAACTTAAGAACCAATGACTCTGATACAGGTTTCAATACTGACTTACATACAATCGCTGAAAATATAATGGATCTGCATGACCCAGAATACAAACAACAATAATTTAGGGTGGGGTAAGAACACTCCGTTACAGTGGAATAAGTCAACCTCAACTTTCGCTTTAATCCCGCATTCTGAGGTTGCTTCATAAATTAATAATTATTAAAAGTATTCAATAAAAAGAAGGGATACCTCTTTTTTTATAAACGGGATATCATTACGGTAGTGAAAATGAAGTCGATTTGTAGTAACCCTAACAGCGAAGGTAAAGAACCCCCCCTGTTGAACTCAGTCGTGTACTGTCGAGTAAATTTTGTTAGAAAGCATAAAAAAGTTTTTTAAGAAATGAGTTGGCTTACTTATTTATCATGATAGAAACAAAAACATTTTCACCAAATGTCTTTAATAGCTTTGCTATACAAGCTTATCGTTTAGTGTTTGGTCGTATTTTACCG
>Ga0206125_10000591_pt1 | contig 46111 bp, 40 predicted proteins | sample Helgoland_Spring_4_FD_148598 | JGI IMG/M metagenome (GOLD analysis project Ga0206125, IMG submission 148598) | Pelagic subsurface seawater microbial communities from Kabeltonne, Helgoland, North Sea - Helgoland_Spring_Bloom_20160331_1 | ecosystem: Environmental > Aquatic > Marine > Epipelagic ... | reverse complement strand
CAAAACAATTTGTACCACTGGTGGGTAATAAAACACTTTTTCAAAATTCATCAGAACGTCTCACTGGTAAGCAATTTAAAAATCCTGTAATTGTAACAAATTCTGATTATAGATTTATTGTAACTGAGCAATTACAAGAAATAGGCATCGACCCTGGTGCTATCTTAATTGAGCCTGAAGGGCGCAATACTGCCCCCGCCATTCTAGCTGCCGCTTTATTTGAATATCGGAAAAATCCAGATGCGATACTTGTTGTTGCGCCATCTGACCATGTAATAAATAACGTAGATGCGTTTCAATTAGCAATTGAAGAAGCTTACAAAGTTGCTCTAGATGGACAATTAGTAACTTTTGGTATTAAACCAACACATCCAGAGACCGGATTTGGTTATTTGGAACTTTCAAAAATTTCGACAACACAAGCCGTCCCGTTAAAAGCTTTCGTTGAAAAACCAAACTTAACTAATGCTGAAAAAATGTTCCAATCCGGAAACTTTCTTTGGAACTCAGGTATTTTCCTGTTTCAAGCGAAAGATATCATTGAGGCATTCAAAAAATATTCTCCGTCTGATTTAGATGCCGTAGATTTATCTCTTACAAATAGCATAAATGATCTCGGGTTTTGCCGTTTAAATCTTACGGATTGGGTAAAAACTGAGAATATCTCTATTGATTATGCCATAATGGAAAAATCCGACAATCTTTCAGTTGTTCCTTTTAGCGCAGGTTGGTCAGATCTAGGTGGTTGGGATGCGGTATGGCGTGAAAATATGTCAAACGCTAATGGCGTCAATATATCTAATAATGCAACCGCGATCGACTGCGAAAATTCATTAATTCGATCTGAAGACGATTCGATAGAAGTTGTAGGAATTGGCCTCAAGAATATTATAACAGTAGCCATGAAGGACGCAGTTCTTGTTGCGGATATGTCAAAATCCCAAGATGTAAAAAAAGCAGTTGATATTCTCAAAGAGAAGAAAGCAAGCCAAGCTACTCAATTTCCAAAAGACCACCGTCCTTGGGGATGGTTTGAAAGCTTAACGATAGATAAAAAGTTTCAGGTTAAAAAAATACACATCCATCCAGGTGCATCTTTATCCCTTCAAAGCCACAAATATCGTGCTGAACACTGGATCGTTGTTTCTGGTGTGGCAGAAGTAACAATAGACGAGGAAGTAAAACTCATCAGCGAAAATCAGTCTGTTTACATTCCTCTTGGCGCTATTCATCGAATGAAAAATCCAGGGAAAAAACCAATGGAGCTAATTGAAGTGCAAACAGGCTCTTATTTTGGGGAAGACGATATTGTTAGGTATGAGGATGACTATTCTCGTGAGCGAGGTCCAAAAGGGTAGTCTTAAACATTATTATCTTAATTATACACTAATATTTAATTGCTAAGGTGCCGCATTTCCTCTTCTATGATTTGTTTGTATAAATACTATAAATTTAGGTGGGCATGATGATATCACAAAATAAAAAAACTCATTTTGGTTTCAAAGAAGTTGGTGAAAAAGACAAGGCAAAAATGGTGCGTGGTGTTTTTTCATCTGTTGCATCAAAATATGATATTATGAATGATGTTATGTCTTTTGGGATTCATAGGATCTGGAAAAACAGTATGATGGACTGGCTGGCTCCTCAAGCAAACCAAAAACTACTAGATGTAGCCGGAGGCACAGGTGATATTTCATTTCGTTTCTTAAAAAGAGCGCCCACTTCTCATGCCACTGTATTTGATATGACACAAAGCATGTTAAATGAAGGGCAATTAAGAGCTGAAGCTAGTAAAATGGAAAATCAATTAGAATGGATTTGTGGTGATGCTACGTGTCTTCCATTTAAAAATAATTCATTTGATGTGTATACAATATCTTTTGGCATTAGAAACGTAACAGATCCTAAATTAGCTTTGCAAGAAGCATTTAGAGTTTTGCGCCCTGGTGGGCGCTTGATGGTATTAGAATTCAGCCAAATTCCAAACTCTTCAATGCAATGGGCGTATGATAAGTATTCCTTTAACATCATACCCCCAATGGGAAAAATTATTGCGAATGATTCAGATAGTTATCAATATCTAGTAGAGAGCATTAGAAAATTTCCAAATCAAGAAAATTTCTTGAAAATGATAAATGATTCAGGCTTCAGTAATACAAAATATCGCAATTTAACGATGGGCATTGCATGTTTACACTCTGGATGGAAAATTTAAATGCGTGGACCACATAACATATGGCGGCTTATTCGCACTGGCGCTACATTTGAACGTACTGGCGCAATGCAAGTTATTTTAGATAAACTTGATATACCACCTCTACTAAAGTTAACCATTCGCATTACTGGAAAGCCATTTAAATTATTAGGTTTACGAGGTGACATAAAATTTCCACCAATAGTTAGAGCTCTCACAGCACTTGGGCCAGCATATATCAAATTCGGCCAAATATTATCTACTCGCCCAGATGTAGTAGGTGTTGAACTTGCACAGGAATTAAGCATTCTTCAAGAAAGCTTACCACCATTTTCAAAAGATATAGCATTATTAGAAATAGAAAAAGATTTAGAAATCTCTGTTGACGAAGTTTTTTTGGATATTTCAGAGCCAATTGCTGCGGCATCAATTGCTCAGGTTCACAAAGCAAAATTAAAATCTTCTAATAAGACAGTTGCCATTAAAGTTTTGAGGCCTGGTATAGAAAAAGCATTTAAAAAAGATATTGATGCATTTTATTTGGCAGCAAATATAATTGAAACTGTGTCTCCAAAATCTCGGCGACTCCGACCTTTTGATGTCGTTGAACACTTTAATACTGTTGTTGAAGGCGAACTGGACTTGAGGCTGGAAGCTTCCGCTGCATCTGAATTCGCCTCCAACACCTCAAGCGATGATTTGCTATCAATTCCAAGTATTCATTGGGAAGTGTCTGGCCGAAGGGTAATGACACTTGATTGGATTGATGGAATACCACTTGCAGATCTTAATGCATTAGAAAATTCTGGTGTTAACATGAGTGAATTATCAACTCATATTCTATCTATGTTTCTTAGACATGCTTTGAGAGATGGTTTTTTTCATGGAGACATGCATCAAGGCAATCTTAAGCTTAACTCAAAAGGTGAATTGGTAATTTTTGATTTTGGCATAATGGGTCGTATCGATAAATACACTCGTCGAGTATATGCAGAAATATTAATGGGATTTATCAAAAAAGATTATCGCCGTGTTGCAGAAGTACATTTTGAAGCTGGTTATATCTCATCAGATCAAGATGTAGACTTATTCGCGCAAGCACTGAGATCTGTTGGGGAACCTATTTTTGGACAAAATTCTGAGAATATTTCAATGGCAAAACTTCTATCGCATTTATTTGATGTTACAGAGCGCTTCGGAATGGAAACCAGAACAGAGCTTATACTTTTACAACGCACAATGGTTGTTGTTGAAGGCGTTTCACGGTCCTTAAACCCATCCTCACTCGATATATGGGAAGCCGCAAGGCCAGAAGTTGAAAGCTACATAAAAAATAATCTTGGCCCAAAAGCATTAATACGAGACTTAATAAATACAGCACAAACATTATCACATTTTGGGCCTAAATTACCAAACTTGCTGGAAAATCTATTAAACAATGACAAAAAAAATAAATCAAAAATCAAAAAAAATAATTTCAAAAGCAAACTTACTTGGGCATTAATTGGTAGTGCCACAACTACATTAATTATCATTATATTAAATCATCTCTAATAGATTTATTTCTGCCAATGCGGCATTTTCATACTCTATAAACCCCCGCTCAGCCTTCCAAAAACAATATGCAGCCAACCGCCAATGATAAAGAGGGCCAATGATATTATACCTGTCTCGCAATTCGCTAGAAAGGTTCATTAAAAAATTTTCATAATCTCTCATAGAAAGTTTTCCTGAATTATAAATTTGATGCATAGCGGGAGATAAAAACATCGTAATGTCCACAATTGGGTCGCCAATAGCAGGGCATTGCCAATCAATAAGCCGCAACCCATCACCCCCTATAATTAAATTTCCTGGTACTATATCAGTATGTAGCAATACTGGCTCTATATCCGAAATATAAACATCTGGGCATATATTTATAAGGCTATTTTTATGATAGTCGTTTAACCTATTTATTATTTCAAGCCCACTTTTTTTAATATCTGCGGGTGTACTGGATAACGTACGTAATCCTTTAGGCCATTTGTGCAAACGGATGCGAGATAATAACTCTGATACAATATCAATACCATGATGCCAATTTGACCCATTAATATAATAATATAAAAGGACCTCCCCAAAAGGCGTCTTTAAATATTTATAAGGTTTAGGAGCAATATTTGAGCCATCAAGCCTTATCAAACATTTATATTCTGCTTCTGGGATATTATTGAATAGTGGGTTGGATTTAGAGTCTAAATACAATTTACAAATTAAATTTCTTTCACCAACCAATCGCCACACTTGGTTTGTCCGCCCTCCAGTTTGAGGAGACCAAATAGTTTGGTTTGAAATTACCCCTTGCGATACCAAATGTTTTTGTAATTTATTCTTTGTTTGATTTTCAACGTCCATTTCAGTTCATTACGTCAGTAGTGTATGGTTCACAAGATTTACATCTTTTCAATCTCTTTAGATTTCATTAAAATATTACTTGTGACTCTGTGGCTCAACTGGATAGAGCAGCCCCCTCCTAAGGGGCAGGTTGGTGGTTCGAATCCACCCAGGGTCACCAAATTAATACAATAATTACAATATGTTTCAGTTTTTCAAAAATATACAACCATAAAAAAACAACTAAAATACTATGTTCAAATCGTGTACAAAAAATTGTAATTTAAAATCGATTTATCTTATGTTGGATTAAGCCAATAGTATAAAATAAAATGACTTATATTATTGTTAAATGATTTAGTGTATGCGTGAATGCCTTATCAAAATTAACTTAAATATTAATTGGAATGCATCATGAATATAAAAAATATTTTATTAATTGCGCTTACAGGTACTATGCTCATTGCTTGTAAGGCTGAAATTGTAGAACTAGATGTTAAAACTAAAGATGTATTTGCTGCTGTAAATGGTGAAGATGGGTTAATAGATTTTGAAGCAAAGTTTAGTAACTTTGGAGAACTAGATGAGGAAGCAAGAGCCCAGGTTGAAGCACTTGAAAATATTTTAGCAAAATTTATGGAAATAGATGACTTTGAATTAGAAACTACAGATATGGGCTACGAAATCACTTTAGAAGGTGAAATGCCTATCACAAATAAAAGATTAGATGCTGCATATTATATTCATGTATCATCATCAGATATATTTGATGGTTATACGTTTTTAGAACTAAGGACGGGAGATAATTTTAATAATCTTTCAAATCAAATGTCAGCAATTAATTTTATGTTATCACCTGATGAATTTCATCCAACGAAGATAAAACTTAAAGGCAAAAATGTTCAAGTTTTGGTGCCTGCAACTGAAATTGATGGGAAAGCATATTTATTTTATGAAGGTGTTGTTAATGGAAGAATATCTATGAAATTCGAAGGTGGCGTTTTTAATAAAATAGGTGCTGGATTGTTTTTGAAAGAAAATTAGATCAATAGTAACTTTAACTAGCTATAATTTACTAAGTATGCTGAATATATATGTTCAGTTTCATAAAAAATAATATACAAATCGTGTGCAAAAATAGTGTAGCCCTAGAAATGTTTATGTTACCTTAGATACCACAAAGTAATAGTGTGGGAATATAGCAATGAGGTTTTTAAATCTATTTATATTCATTGTTATAATAGTACCTAGCGCTGGGTATTCGAATAAAGATATTCCAGTCTTTGAGAGTTATGAACCAGAACTAAAGATAATGAGAGAGATACTCATTAAGAACCAGATATGTTCTGAACTTGGATATACTTCTTGGAAAACAAATGAAGACGTAATGAGGAAGTATTTTGAGGGACTAGATCAGTTAACTATTACTTGGGATGAAGATGTTAATAGTGGTGAAAGAATAACCAGTTATGAATATGAAAGAGATGGATATAGAGATACTATAAAATCATCCATAACACCTCAAACATGTATTGATATAGAAAATGATTTGAATTCAGATACAATATTTATGAAACATTTCAGATGGTAGTTAAAAGAGAATATGAAGATTTAAGAGGAGGCGTCGATAAAAATTAGAATTCAACAGATTATTTTTCCATTTCAATAAACGTACCAATAACTTTCTTTGGCTTCATTTTCTCTAATCGATGTGCGTCTATAGCTAAATCACCATAACCACCATGCTGCACAGAAATTTCACCAAAAACACGTAAATTTCTACACTTATCATAGCATGTCTTAATAAAGTCTCTTAATATATTCCGATCTTGCCATTCTGTACGAACCAAGATCTGCTCAGGATACCAGGTATCCTCTGGATCCCAATAGAATAAAAAATTTGCTCTATCGATATACTTAACTGGTTGTTCATGTACAACTTTTTGCCCAATTAATTGAGCATAATAATCTTTGCTTGTAGATAATTGAGTGTCATTTCCCATTTCATAACTATCTATATAATAACGTGGTTCTAATCGAAAAAAAGCACCTGTATTAAAAAAATTTAGATGAAATTTTCCCTTCATTTTGCAGGCATCAAACTCACAATCTAATTTAAACAACTCAAATTGGTTATCACTCATTAATCCTGGCTCAACTTCTACTCTAGATCTTCCAGATAAAGTGCGAGCATTATAAATATGTGATTTCCAGCTGTCTGGATCAACATATCCACTGATCGTCCATTCCTGTTTATCAATGCTGGAAACAAGATCCATCAGTGGGACATAGTCTGCTTTTTCAAAACTCCTTACTGTCCACTCGCCTTGAGCTAATGAAATATTCCCTAGTGAAAAAAATATTATAAATAGTGCTGCTTTAGTTGTATACTTGTGGCACATTTTTCTAATTCTAAGCATTTGCATCACCTTTACATTATTTATCTTTCTTTACGTCAAACAAGATTATTTTTCTATTCTTTCTCAACCAATCTGAAATCATACCTAGACAGTGCTCCTATCAAGCCCGCAATCATTGCCGCTATGCCAATGTCACCAAACATCGCAGAGCTACCCTTGAACAAAACGATTATAATTAATGAGCAACTAGGTAATCAGATCATTCATAAAATAATTGGTTAACATATTTAAAAGAAAACGATTGTATCATTATTATATATTATAGATATTCTTCATGTAATTGATGAAATTTATTTTTACTATTTATCTAGCATGTTTTAAAAATCATTATAAGATTATTTACCCATTATTTTCGTTTTTTGTAATATATGTTAATAATACTAAAACACCATTCTTACATACTTTTACATCTTTTATGGGATAGAATATGGATTTATGAATACTTTTCTTTAAAAAAATTATATAAAATCATATTTAGTAAATCACAAAAAATAGATAAATTGTTTCACTGCGATATTATTTACTCTTTACTTAAAAAAAAATTGGTTTATTGATTACGTTACGTCATTTTATAATTTAATTATAAAAAAATGTCTATTTTATATCAAAATGATATTATGATATTTAAATTGGATTTTAAGAGCAAATAAGATGAGATATATAAACCTTCACACCAATGATGAAAAAATTATTCAATTCCCCTTAAGATGGATTATAAACCCAGTATGTTCATTTGAATTATTTTTAAAAAAAAACTATTTATATGGAGTTCTTGGTATGATACCTTTTTACAACTTGATTATTATGTTTAAATACAAAGAAATTCTTGGTCGTGATCTTGAGAGTAAGGGGTACGTGCGTATAGGGTGAATTTATCCAGACCTAGCCTCTACAAAAATGTCTATAACTTACAATCAAAATTTTATATTAAACAAAATTTTTATATTATGAATTACATTAGACTTATTTATTTATATGATTATAGTCTTAAAATAAGGGTAAATTTTTTGATTTATGATTGAGGAATAAAAATATGAAAACACTAATAATGATTATGTTATTTTCAAACATGTTACTTACATCATGCGGCACTGTGAGTGGAACACTAGATGCAACAGGTTCTATTTTAGAGGGTATTGCTTCTGATGCACGAGTTGTTGGTGGACTATTAAAATAGTATACTATAATTTGTCTTATAAAGATACTAAGTGTTTGTATATTTTATGTATTAAAAAGTGAGTAAAGTTTTATGATTAAAAACAAGCTATACCAAACAGTTCTATTTATTTGTTTTTTATTTTTTACTGGATGTGATATGCTTTCTGATACAAATTTCCCTGTATCAATAGATGATCAAAATGTTATTAAAAATGATGCATTAAATATTATTCAACTAACTCCAAAAAATATTAATCAATTTAATCGATCTGTTTTGTCAAAAAAAACATCAAATAAAATACCTAAATTATCCTCATGGGTTTATAATGTTGGTGTTGGTGACAGATTAGCGATTAATGTATGGGACCACCCAGAACTAAATCAAATTGGAAATATCAATAATAAAGAAAATTTATCAGGATTTATAGTAAATACAAAGGGTGAAATATTTTACCCTTATATTGAAAATATTTTCGTTCTAGGCATGTCAGCAAGTCAAATACAAAAATTAATAACTTCAAAGCTCACAGAATATATTCCGAACCCACAAGTTGATGTAAAAGTGTCCAGTTTTAATTCTAAAAAAGTCCAAGTGACTGGTGCAATTAAAAACCCTCAATCAATCTCACTAAACAATATATCTCTCTTTTTAATGGATGCAGTTAACTTATCTGGGGGACTTTCGTTAGATGCTAATATCCACGAAGTAACAATTCGCAGAGGTGAAGAATTATATGAAATTAACCTAGAAAGCTATTTAGAAAATGGCGTAGTAAGTGCTAATCCAATTCTTGTAGATGGTGATGTTGTGAATATCCCAAGAGAGAAGAAATCTCTTGCATTTATTATGGGTGAAATTCGTGAACCAGGCTCTATTGAGCTTGATTATGAAGGCATAAACCTTACTGAAGCAATAAGCACTCGTGGTGGGTTAGAGAAAAATACAGCCAATGCTCAAGGCATATTTGTTTTCAGAGACAGTAAACAAAGTAACAAGTTAAATGTCTTTCAATTAGACGCAACAACACCACTTGCTTATGTCCTTGCAACTAATTTTTACCTGCAACCACAAGATGTAGTTTATATTGTTCGTGATCCAGTCGCTCGTTGGAATGCTTTATTGGACAAACTCTTACCATCAGTATTATCTACTCGCAGCATCCAAGCAACAGTTGGTGGACTTTAATGATTTCATCTCTTCTTGTCGTTTGTGTTGGTAATATATGTAGATCTCCTACAGCAGCTAAAATTTTGCAACAAAGCTTGATGAACATTAATGTCGAATCCGCAGGGCTATCTGCTTTGGTTGGTAGAAATGCAAGTACAAAGTCGCAAAAAATAGCAGTACAGAATGGAATTAATTTAGACGGTCATACTGCTCGGCAATTTGACAACTGCTTGGCAGCACAATTTGATTTATTGTTAGCTTTAGAAACTAACCATTTAGAAAATATTTTTGATATAGCTCCTGAAGCAAGAGGTAAAGCTATGTTATTAGGGCATTGGGAAAACAAAAAAGAAATACCTGACCCATATGGGAAAAGCATTGAATTTCATGCGTCTGTATTTGAACAAATACATCAAGCAAGCATTTCGTGGATTAATAGATTGCAAACTAAATGAATAACCTCAATAAAAATTTAGATCATGAGGATGAAATTGATTTCATTAAATTATATGGAATTCTGTATATAAATAAATACAAGATTTTTTTTATAACATTACTTACAACATGTCTTGGTCTTGCATATTCATTCACAATTCCTCCTATTTATCAAGCAGATGCTCTCATTCAATTAGAGAAAAAATCTAATGGCGGTATTGGCATATCATCTGAATTATCATCCTTATTTGGTGATACTGCTCCAACAGTTGTTTCTGAGATTGAGATCTTAAGATCTAGAATGGTTTTATTAAAAGTCATAAAAAATTTAGAATTAAATATAAATGTCGGTCCAAAGCGTTTACCATACATTGGAAATTTCCTTTCAAGGTATGATATTCCTAGACCAAAATGGGATTACATAAGTTCATATGCCTGGAATGGTGCGGCTATTAAACTTACATCACTTACTGTGCCCGATACTTATTTAAATAAAAATATTATACTAAAGGTTCTATCAGCAGACAGCTTTTCTGTAATAATAGACACAAAAACAACTTTAATTGGAACACTTGGAGAGGTGGTAAAAGACAACCAATCGGGCTTTTCGATTAATGTAGAAGAAATATCTGGGTTGCCAGGTCAAGAATTTATAATTTCAGAAAATGACCCTCTTTCTTATGTTAGAGCTTTACAAAGTAACTTAAGCGTAAGCGAAAAAGGTAAACAATCTTCAATTTTACAGTTAAAATATAAAAGTACGGATAGGCACAAAGCGAGTAAAATACTTAATGAAATCACAAATGTATATTTATTACAAAATCTAAACCGAAATGTTGCTGAAGCAGAAAGTAGCCTTACATTTATCCGTGAACAAATTCCAGAAGCAGAACTTAGCTTAACAACAGCTGAAGAAAACCTAAATGCTTTCAAATCTTCACAAGATAGTGTCGACCTGACATTTGAAACTCGTTCGTTGCTTGAAAAAAGTATTAATATTACTTCAGAATTAAATTTAATATCACTTCAAGAACAGGAGCTCCAAAAAAAGTACACAAAGAACCACCCGCTTTATCAAGCACTTCTTGATAAAAAATCACAATTTGAGAAACAACTGAAGAAAATAGATATTGAGACAACTGATTTGCCTTCAATTCAGCAAGAGATGCTATCCTTGTCACAAGATCTAGAAGTAGCCCGAGAAATTTACCTACAATTAATAAGTCGAGCCCAAGAATTGAGTATTATAAAAGCTGGCACAATATCTAATATAAGAATTCTAGATGAAGCAATTACTAATAAAAATCCTCTAAGTCCAAATAAAAAACAGATTGGTTTATTAGCATCACTTTTTGGTATTCTGCTATCCACTTCACTCATCATATTAAAATCAATATTAAACAAAGGAATAATGCGGCCCGAAGATATCCAAAATTTGGATATACCAGTTTATGCAACCGTAAATAAAATAAACAAAAATTTTAATCAATTAGAGGCGCAGAAAAAATCAATCAACATATTAGCAAATATTGATCCAACTAATTTAGCCGTGGAATCTTTAAGAAGTTTAAGAACAAGTCTACATTTTGGACTGTTAGGATCTGATAAAGCTTCAGTATCAATTACAAGCGCTCGGCCAGGAGAGGGTAAAAGCTTTATATCTATAAATCTTGCTACAGTTTCTGCACAGTCCGGTCAAAAAGTTTGTTTAGTTGATACCGATATGCGCAGAGGGTACTTGAATAAATATTTTAATATTTCAAGAAAAACATTAGGATTGAGTGATATTATTTCTGGTAATGCAAATTTTGAAGATGTATTAATCAAAGATCAAAGTACTGGCCTATATTTTATTCCAGCGGGTAGTTATCCACCCAATCCATCTGAATTACTTATGTCTCAAGCATATCAAAAACTTACAACTGATTTAAATAAAAATTTTGATTTAACAATTTATGACACTCCACCTATCCTTGCAGTAACTGATCCAGTAATTATTGCAAAATATGTGGGTATGGTATTACTTATAATACAGTATCAAAAAACCACCATAAATGAAATTAGTAATGTTATAAAGACTTTCGAAACTAACGGATTAAACATTAAGGGTGCCGTATTAAATGGGTATGATACAGCAAAGAATCCATATGGATATGGGTATGGAGCCTATGAATACCAATACTCATACGCAAACCGAGGTAAAGAATGATGCTATTACCAGAGTTTTCTAATAACTTCATTATTGCAACCACAGTGGGTTTCTCCGTAACTTTTATCATTAGTGCAATAATAATTATGAGCGAGAGGCTACATGGAAAATTTACATTTGATCTTCAATATGGGGTGCAAAAAACTCATATAAAACCTACTCCAAGAGTAGGTGGTATCGCGATAGTAACTAGTATATTTATTGTTTGCCCAATCATTGACATGCAACACATGCCTGTTTTTAATGTCATTTGCTTGGGTTCTTTACCAGTCTTTTTTGTTGGTTTGTTGGAAGATATAACAAAAAAAATAAGTATTAAAATTAGATTTTTGGCAGCTCTTTTATCTGGCTTTTTATTTATATATATTAGTGGTTATTCTATAACTGATGTAGGGATTAGCTTCTTAAATCTTGCATTGGCTATACCAATTTTTTCGATCTTATTTACACTTTTTTGCATCAGCGGTCTTATAAATTCTTTTAATTTAATTGATGGATTTAATGGGCTTTCCTCTGGAACTGCAATTATTTTGCTGCTCGCTTTTGCATGCATATCTAATCAGGTTGGTGATATTATACTAACTAATATTTCTTTATTATTGGCAATATCTATATTTGGATTTTTTGTATTCAACTTTCCACTAGGCAAGATATTTCTTGGGGATGGAGGTGCATACTTACTGGGTTACATTATTGCCGTGCTCGTTATTATTCTGCCAATGCGAAATCATGAGGTATCACCATGGATAAGCCTGGTAATTATAATATATCCAATCACAGAAACATTGGCGTCTATACTACGTCGTATACTTTCAAAAAATACAGAAATTAGTACAGCTGATAGAAATCACCTTCACCACATGTTACTAAAAAATATAGTAGAACCTATTTATAGATTTGCAGGATATTCTAAGGGCAAAAACTCATTGACTGCATTAATGTCACTCACAATGCCCATGAGTACTTTACTCTGGGCAATATTTTTTAAAGCTAATACTGTAAATGCATCAATCTACATAACATTTTTTGTGATAAGTTACTCAATTTCCTATTGTTTATTATTAAAATTTTCAAATAAACCAAACTTTTAATGAGTGTTTTTAGGTATGAAGATTTTAAGATGTGATCTAACTTTGATATTTAGTTTTAAGCGTCTTTATTGAGATTTTTATTAATGTTTATGCAAATTAGACTTATAAACCTCATAACATTTATAATTTAAATATTAATAGACTTATCAAAAAATTATGCCACATGAGCCAAGCTGAGGGGATAATTTAATACTAAAAGTTACTTCATAGTACTAACCTTAAATTTATGTTCATAAACTATAATTTGAGATGGTTGGTGGTATTACAGAATACTCCCAGCTAAATTATAAGCCAAATAGATTATTCTCTGGAAAGCCAAAAATCCAAGTATTGTAAGGAATATAACACTTCTGAAAATGCCAAGAGATTAAAGTCCAGGTTAGGAAAGTAAGCCCAATAATCAAGTAGGGCGCAACTGAGTAAATAACTCTATACTTTTGAATTTGCAAAAATGGAATGCCCGCTAAAATCATTGCTTGAATTGGTATTAGATAATAGCCTAGCCTATCTCCAATTACACTCGAAAACGGAATCACAAAGAGGAGTAACAACATTATCAGTGAAAAAATGGTTGTAATTTTATAAGTTTGGGAAAATGTGCGCTCCCATTTTTTGGCTAACAATACAATAAATACCATGCCAGTTAGTGACAAAAGCCCTACTCGGAATACGCCACCAATTGCATCAATTCCAGTGTCAAGATAGCGATCCACTACTTGTCCCGCGTTACTTTCATTCAAAATAACATAAATACCTGGCAATGCTAGGATTAGAGCAAAAGCAATACGCCGCTTTGAATATTTCCCATATATGAGTGGCAGTAGAAAAATAAAAATAATCGCACTTTGGTGAAACTGGGTCGCCAGTATCGTCAAAAATATAAACCAAATAATTTTTTTATCTGTGAAGGCGTTAAACGCGAGACACATTATACCAATCGCAACCCCTTGGCGGATGCCCGACATTGGCATGTTAATTATAAGAATTGGGTAGAGTAGGATTAGGAAGCCAAGTGGATCTATTTGTCTAATTGCTATGCGATGAATGCCTAAGAAAAAAATAAGCGCAGCAAAAACATTAAGCCATGGGTAGGGGAAGTTTAAGTATTGAAGGAGCGAAATACTTGACCACCAAAAAAATTCTGTACGATTTAAATCAATTATAATTGAGGAGTTTTCCTGAATATTCCACTGGTTCAAATAACCACTCCAGTCGCAACCCACATTTAACCTGAACGCTGAAAACAGAAAAAGAAATAATAGAATAAAATAGTAAGCTTGATTGCGAGTTCTTGGACGTCCAATCAAATTTTGACGCAACATTACTAAAAAAATGAAAATTCCAAAATAAAAAATCACCTGACTTTACCCACGTTGGCCTCTAAAACACCCGACAACAAGTTTGCAACCTTGGGTCCGTAGACTTGCAGGGAATATTCACGCTCTACCTTCGCACGCCCTGCCGCCCCCATACGTTGCCTCAAGTCAGCATCACCCAAAAGTGTATTGAGTGCCTTAACCCACTCGTCATGTGTTTCAGCCAAAAACCCATTAATACCATGCTCAACAATTTCCTTATTAACCCCCACGGGAGAAGCAATAACAGGAAGGCTACAGGCCATATACTGTATCAGCTTGTAACCGCACTTGCCCCGCGCCCATGGGGTGTCTGTTAAAGGCATGATCCCAACATCTAGAGTTTGCAAGAATGGAACTTCACCTTCTTCGCTCCATTTCACTAGGTCGAGGTGAGGATGCGGTTTGACCTTACGATCTGCACCCATCACCGCAATTTGCCCCCCGTTTGTTTCTGCAATTTGATGTAGCATGGGCAACATGCCGAGCAGATACTCGTTCCATGTGCTTGGCGTTCCAATCCAACCAATTCTTTTGGATGGATACACCAGTCGTTTGCCCGTGCTCGGAAGAAAGATCTCAGTATCTACAACAGTCGGCACTATTTCGGTCTGAGAACATAGAGGGCGAGCGTATTCGGCTAGATACTTATTGCCGCAGAACGCCATTTCTGCAGCACCAATTGTACTGTGCAACTTGCTACCGAGGAACCTTCGTATTTGCCACTTCGGATGCTGGTCATAATTATGAAAGATCGCATCGTCAAAATCAAAGACAACAGGCTTTCCTGGCCAGCCAGCCAGCCTCTCTAGCAGCCCTGGTAGATAAGGAAATGATTCACAATGCAGCCAGATTATATCTACGTCAGGTGAAGAAAGCAGCCAGCGTGTACGTTCTAAGTAGCGTGTAGCGACATAGCTGCTCTTCCGCCTATCTCCGGCATAAAGCCGTTCCAAATATGCGTCATCAAGCAACGGGCGCGGCACTAGTTCAAAGCCTGCTTCTTCAAGAAATGGTCGATATTGTAAAAACCGTTGCCGGGTACTGGCAGCTAATTCACCATATTTTGTAAGTAAAGCAATCTTCACGGCCTTGGCACTAGCTTTCGACCTACAGCGCACCAAAAAGGGAAGCGATCAGAAAAACGTATGTCTTCAAGCCCGGCTGCTTGCATCATCGCCATGATCTCGGACCGGGTGAAGCGTTGCTCCAATGGTGTGCCAAATCGGTCTCGAGAATCGGTTCGCATAGTATAGAAGCTGGTATTGCGGTAGCTAGTCAACAACCAGCTATCTACATTCAATCCGAACCTTTCGCCCAGAAAAGCTAGACGTGCTAACGGGAGGTAGACCACCGCTGCAATTATGTCCGTGAGAATTGATTTCATTGGAGCGGGCATACGGGATATCCCGCGCCGAATGGTGTCTGAAGCCCGCCAGACCAAGGCATACCAAAGAGGTCGGTTATCGAAGCGGTAATAGAGATATAATAGAAACGGCGCTCCAGGTTTTAGCATTCGCACGCAGTCACGAAGAGCGGCAGCGGTATCAGGAATATGGTGCAGAACGCCCAAGGAATAGCCGAAGTCCTGACTGTTCGGCGGCATAGGCTGATCAGATACTCCGGCATTCACAAACACCGTGTTGGGGAAGTGGGCCAGCTTTTTCCTAGCAACGGAAAGCGCTTCAAGCGAAGGATCTACACAAGCCAGTTTGGCAACTCTTGGTGCGACCATCATTGCCCAGCGTCCCGACCCACAGCCCATGTCAAATCCCTCAGCTTCCTCGGGCAAAGAGTCCCAAGGGAAGATATGAAAATAGGTATCAAATAGAAAAGCTTGTTCAGAATCACCAAGTGCCTCCTGGTCGAAACGCGCCCATTCGTCACCGAATGAAGACACCGTTTTCGGATCAATGTTACTCATTATTGTGCAGCCTTCCATGCTTGAAACATTAATATCGCCCAGAGCCGTGTTGTCCAATCGCTCCGTCCCGACAGGTGCTCCGCCCATGTCTGGCGAATAATTTCTGGATCGAAGAAACCATCCTCGGCCAGGTGTTCGTGCGAAAGTAACTCCTCTGCCCAGTCACGCAGCGGACCGCGCAGCCATATCCCAATCGGAATAGCAAAGCCGGCTTTGGGTCTTTCGATCATCTCACGCGGCACATGCTGATACAGAACCTGCCGCAAGGCCCACTTGCCTTGACAATCGCGAATTTTCATGGCCATCGGCAGGCGTGCGGCGAGTGCAATCACGTCAGGGTCGAGGAACGGCGTCCGTGTCTCGAGGCTGACACCCATTGCTGCGCGGTCCACTTTGCACAGAATGTCATCAGGCAGATAACTGCGCATGTCCTGCAGCATCATCCGCATGGCGGGATCATCAGCGCCGAACGTAGGCAGAGGGTCATCGAGGTGGGATTGAGGTTCGCTGACATTGCCCGCCATTACTGTTTCAGGTTCGATCCATGTGCTGGCCATATTTCTGTGGAGGTCATCAAGGCTATCTGTCACGCGAAGTCGTTCACTCAATCGGTGGACCTTTGTGCCCAACCCTGAGATCCCGGCGCTTCCGTGCCTCAAATGGTTGTAGGCACCACCAATCATATCCCAGGTTTTTTCCGGCAAGGCCTGCGCAGCATAACCCGAGACCTGCCTTAGCGGTTTTGGCACCTTGGACAGGCGCTTCCACAAGCCGGGACCACGGATGTAGCGGTTGTAACCACCTAACAGCTCATCGCCCCCGTCACCTGACAGCGCAACCGTCACTTGTTGGCGCGCTGCACGGCACACCAGATACATTGGTATTTGCGAGGAATCCGCAAAGGGTTCGTCATAGAGATCTGGCAGAAGGGGGATCACGCGACGCGCATCAGTGTCGGTGACGTGCAGCCTCTTATGCTCGGTGCCCAAGTGGCGTGCAACAGCGGCGGCATGCGGGGACTCGTCGTAAGCGGTGTCATCGAACCCGATCGTGAAGGTTTGCACCGGCTGCGCGCTTTGCGTCTGCATTAACGCAACGATGGCAGAGCTGTCCACACCACCGGACAGAAATGCCCCCAAAGGCACATCCGAGATCATCTGCCGCCGTACCGCCTTGCCAAGAACCTCGCCGAGTGTCGCAACAGCATCGCCTTCGTCTTCGATCTGGTTCTGTGCGCCTGCCTCAATCTCCGCGTTTAAGTCCCAATACCGGCGGATGCCAATGCTGCCATGGTGCCCGCCAGGGCGGATCGGGTTCTCCGGAGGACCGGCAGGCGGCGCACCATCAACCGTGAGGATGGTCCCCGGTTCTAGTTTGTAGAGGCCAGGATGAATGCTGCGCGGGGCGGGTACATACATAAAGCGCAGATATTGCGCCAGTGCGTCGCGGCACACATCACGCGGGCAATCGGGATGGGCGCGGAGCGCCTTGAGTTCAGACCCGAATACCAGATCCTTCCCAGCCCAACCCCAATAGAGCGGCTTTTCTCCCATACGATCGCGCGCCAGATAAAGACGCCGTTCTTTCCTATCCCACAGAGCTAACGCAAACATTCCAGATGCTTTCTGCAGCGTTTCATCCAAACCCCAATGGGAGATTCCTGCAAGAAGTGTTTCGGTATCGGAATGACCCTTCCAGTTAACCAATCCGCCAGCAAGATCGAGTTCTCGACGCAGTTCGAAATGATTGTATACCTCACCATTGTACGATAAGACGTAGCGATCACAGGCAGACAACATAGGCTGCGATCCAGCCGAACTAAGGTCGATAATCGATAGTCTCCGGTGCCCCAGTGCGATGCCATTCTCTGCCCACGTTCCAGATGCATCTGGCCCGCGGTGAACGAGAGCTGATGTCATTCTATCGACGTCATAGTGACAGTCTCGGTTATTAGTGTAACATCCAACTAGACCACACATCGATATAAATCTCCTAATTGCAGACAGCGGCCGAACCATTCACGAACCCCTGTATTATTTTAATAGCCAAAAAAGCAGGATTGCTGTTCAGGCAATGTCCAAAATTCAAAACATGTAGCACCAGCCTGGCTCAACCCCGAAACTGAAACTGGCGCTCCTGAATTCAGAGGTGCTGCCTGAAATCAACGGTCACCACCTTTGAAAAACACTGGATAGAGCTGACTGTCCTTTATAAAGGGCGCGCTAAATAGAAACCAAGAAGCGCAAGGGTTTCGCGTGGCCACCGAATCTGATATAGCATATATAACGCAAAATCATGCTGGAGCTTTTGAAGGTGGTACGGTTTTAAGGTTTTATCGCTATTACATGCGCTCCGGATGTTACAATGTCGTCATCGGTAAGGTGCTTGAAGCTATCATGCAATTCTGATCTACTCAGGTCTGAGTGCATTTCGACTCGCTTAACATTCCAAATTTTGAAGCCTGCTTCTTTCATCAATTTCAAGTGGTCTGATAGCGAAAGTCTGTTAATATCACGGAAAGTTTTTCGATCGCGCGCAATACTCCATTGTCGTTCACTGTAGACCCAATGGCCATTCCAGTCATAACTTGTACCGTGTGACTTGAAATCGATCTGATGCGAAATCACCCCGCCGGGCCGTAGAGCTTCAAACATTGCTGTATAAGCGACTTGAGGGTCTTGCACGTGCTCCATGACTGCTTGCGACAGGCACAGGCAAATACTAGAATCTTGAACATGAGCGCCCAATTCGTTCGGAAGGCATGGCGCTGCATATTGAATGATGCCATCGCCAGATTGAAAACTGTCCAAGGATTTTTTGCTGAGCAAGCCCGCAGGGAAGCGATCCACCCATTCCGATTCTTTTAAGACTCCGTAGGCCTCCAGAATATGCTGTGGAAAGTCATAGTTTTTCAGAACTGGGCGCACATCCGCGAAATTGTCGCCATGAGGAATTGTACTTTTTCGCGAATACATGGTTTTAAGTTTGCTCTCATGTGCACGGCATAGTTCAATACGAACATAGCTTTGAGCATCGATCGCGACGTAGCGCTTCGCCCCCCCCATCAATGCGGCCATGCCGACCCCAAAAGTATCTCCTGGACCAAATTCTAATACAGAGTTGAAGCGAAAATCTGGGAGCTGCTCATAAATCATCGACGCATGACGCATCCACACAGAGTAACAATAGGATGCTTCGCTAGTGCCTCCCGTCTCGTCGTGTTCATTACGAATTTTGTGCATTAGCTTGATAAAATGCGCCTTGATGAATGGATTTTTGCGAAGAACGTACCGAAAGGTGTTGCTTCGTAATGATTGTTTAAGAATATTTATTGCCATTCTATACTATACTCCTGAAGTTATTAGATGTCACATCCCGGAAGGTAATATGGCTGTTTCTTGAACAGCTGTGGATTAAGTTTGTGCCAGTCTTTCATGGCTTGCAAGGGCGACTTGCTTCCCAAGGCTGATCGACGAGGCGCTATGTGATCATCCGGGATGGAACAATTAGATTTTTGTATCATTGTTTCCGATTGGGTGGCGAAATTATTTAAGTCTCACATTCTTCGGGTTGCTTGACTTTGTGTTACAAGATCGTCTGACAAGATCAACAGGTGAAGTGCTTTTCGCCCCGAACGGTGTCTGCGGTTGCAGAAAAACCTTCGTCTTTCGGAACATCCTATGCCCACCGGACTCGTGGTGATACAAGTGAAGCTCAGCAACTAATCTACTGACTTAAAAGACTGAAATACTGAGCATAAATCCGATCTTCACTAAAGTAGTGAAGCAGCGATCTTGTTTCAGAAATGTCCAAATCGTTTCTTTCAGCGAGAAGCGCAGCACCTAATTTTCTGGGGTCTCCAATCGGAACAGTTTTATGATTTGGATACCGTGAAAAAAATTCGGTGTTCCCACCAGGGCAATCTGTTGCAATAATTTTCTTACCGTAAGCTCCTGCCTCCAACAAAAAATTGGAAAAACCTTCAAATAGTGACGGCAAGGTGCAAAGCTCCGCGTGCTCGATCAATGGGAACACATTGTCAACAAATCCAAGGCAATGCACACGACCTGGCTCAATCTTGTTATCCTCTATACACCCTAATATCAAAGGATCATCTGCACTCACTCCAGCGAGCACAAGGTGACGGTCAGTCATCCTCTGAATATTTGCAAAAGCAGAAATTAATGTTGGCAAATCTTTTTGCGGCTTGTTTGAAGAGGCACATAAGATGTAGGGAAATTCAAAAGGTCGTTTGGTATTGCGTATTTCCCATGTCTTGTCGCTGATAGGGTTGTGTATAACACTTATCTTTTTGCCAGAGGCTAATGCCGTTGACAACATGCTACGCTTCATATGCTCACTTTGTACAATAATATGATCTGCGATGGCGCAAGAAACCCGTGTAGTGAGCCAATATCTAATCGCCTGAACAGTATTTAGAAGCTTTATCTCCTCACTAGGCGGGTTGCACAGCCTAATAACGACATTGGTATTTCTTCTCTTGAGCAACAAGCAAACCGAAAAATTTATATATCCAAGCGTTAAAAGATAAGATCTTGCATGATCGCTTGACGACTTGTTCCAAAATGAACGGAAGGCGGCTGCTGCCCGCAACTCCCCTAAGGAAACGCTTTCGTCATTAAAGTGGTCATCTCCAAAGGCTGTATAAATTTTAGACAAATTCCCTTTCGATTTTAACCAAATAGCAAATTGTCTAGTGAATACCTCAGCTCCACCCCCAGTCGTTCTAGGAATGGCTATACTGATCATCATTGCAGTGGGACTTTCGTTGAGTTTGAACGGGAAAGGACAAGCTCCACATGATCACACCAATCTGATGAAACAGCAGGAATTTGCTCCATGCCTTGAGATAATTTCTTTTCGGTGATTAACATATTTGCCGGCACTAGAGAACGATCCGGTATTTTTACCGGCCCAAGTATCTTTGCCCCAGCACCCAAAATGCAGTAGCACCCAATAGTGGGCATCAACAAAGTTTTTTTGTCTGGCCTGGACTTTCCTAAAGTTACATGATGAAATATCGTGGTACCCTCTCGAATGCGAACGTTAGGACCGACCACAATTCCAAATGCGTGCATCAAACGAATACCTGGATCAACAATCGCCCACGGACTCAAATCAACTCCGTAACGTGACTTAAGCCTAAAGAAAATTAGGATACCAACCATTTTCAGAAGCCTTTTCGAGCTAAATAATATGCATAGCCGCCACGTGCACGCTCTCTGATGCGCTCGGAAAGATCGAGAGCCGATCGCCGAGCTTGCCATTGATATCTAACGCGGCCCGTACCTTTTCCGCATCATCCCGTGTGACGACTTCAAACCTGGCCTTTGGATCTTTCTGGGCAACGGTATTAAATAATGCGGCAAGCCAATCCATAAGGAACCAACCGCTGAGCACTGTGCCCACACATCCGTACACGCGTTCACGTGGCGTCTAAGGATCTATGTGAACACCTGGGATGGAGCTTTTAACTAAAAATAATATTCGAAAACTTTTTTTCATCGTCAATGCAGCCAAATTTTCCATGGGTTGAATTTGGGAGGTGGGTCAGCTCACCCACAAAAATTCTGTTACCGCTGAGGAAAAAGTCCACGCGGACAAATTCAAAGTCATTTGATAGAATTTCAGCGAAAGTGAGAAGCTCATCGAAATTTTTCGGTTTATCTTCCCAGGATCCACGAACACTATTGTAGTATATGTCAATCGGCACCCAATTTCGGTCATAAATATTCATTGTTGTAGTCGACTGGCGTCCAGAGTTCACTTGAATAGCTTTAGCGACACCATTATAACAAAAGACTTTATAATCTTTAATATATTTTCCTGCTGGTAACATTTCTTCGCAGATCAGTCTTTTCCTCAAGTGCATATAATTTCGCTCACGTTGTGTCAAATATGGTGATGTTTTAAGTGCCGCCTGTAGAGTTTCCCGTTCTGACCCTGTTAAAGATTGCTTGTCTGCGCTACAAAATATTACGGACCCGTTCCCGTGCGCTGGTTTAAGCACACATGAAAATTCAATTTTATTTAAATCAACTTCATCTACGCTAGAGTATATGCCATACGTTTTCGGTGTATAGTTGGCCCCAATCTTGCTCGCGACATAGTCTTTAACTAGGATCTTGTCTGATGTGACCTGCCTATAGATATCTGTTATGTCCTGGGAATTTTTTAGGAAATATAGATAATCATTGAATAATTTACCTTCTTTCTTTGGCAACCTATGATTCGAATAAACAAAGAAAATTAAGTTATGCAGGCGGTCAAAAAGAGGTGCTTGTGGAAGATGTTTCAAAATTCTTCTTATTATTTTTCTGCAAATCACAGGCTGATTCCTTTTAATCTATTGTTAGAGGGTGGAATGCCGTCCTTCACTTCCAGTCGCTCAATTTGTGCCACAGTGAAGCGCTTATCAACGACTCTAACTGTTTGTTCAGTATGGTCGCCGTTAGATACGCAGGACAGACTCAAATTTATCCTTGAATGTATCGAACGAGAATGGAACTAACGATGAAAGAGCTTCTTGCCGAGGTAAGTCGCACCGAGGCAATTCAAGCAGCTCTGCAAGACGTTTATAATCCCCTACGGGAAAAGTAGTGGCGTTTTGGTAGTGAGTGAAGAGTTCCATATTTCCGCCCGGCGAGTCTGTGGCAATAATTCGTTTCCCAAGAGCAGCTCCTTCAAGGAGGAAATTTGAAAAACCTTCATAGATGGAGCTCAGCACGCAAAGTTCAGCGTTCAAAACATAATCATATACGTTTTTACATGAACCAAGGCACAGGACTTGGCTTTCGTTAAGGCTATAGAGGGCCATTAAATCTCGAAATGCAGTATCAGTTGGGGACACTCCCGCAACTACCAGCCGCCTTTTTCGAGAATTACGCGAGCACGCAAAACCGGCAAGTAATGTTCCAAAGTCTTTTTGAGGCTTGAAGCTGGCTGCTACGAATATGTAGGGGCCCTCCACCGGGGAGGTGCCGTCGGTAGCCCAACTAGCAAGATGAGGTTCGATTGGGTTATAAATAACCCCGATTTTGTCTTCATAACCGCGGAAATGTAGTTTTAAATCATCGGCCATGTAAGTGCATTGGGTGACAATCTGAGTTGCCGCTTCTATGGAGAGCCGTAAGCTCGTCATATACCGGAACTTAGCGAATGGAGAAAGCGCCGCAATCTCAGGCCCAATTGTATTACCAATTCTCAGCACTATATTAGCGCGCGGGTGCAGTAGACGCAGAGCCGCAGCGAAATTGACATAGCCAAGAGTTAACAGGTACGTATCTGCCGGATCCCGTCTCACAGCCTTAATGAAATTTAGTATACTCTCTGATGAACGGTATCCTCTGAGATGAACAACCTCGCAGTCGAGGGCTAAAGATTCTTCGCATTGTCTTCCCACATAGACTTTGGATACGTTCCCTGCTCTTATCAACTCTTGGATTAATAAAAGTGTTACCTTCTCGGCACCTCCTCCGCTGAGAGACGGTATTGCGATACTTATAGCCATTTCCGTTCATTTCCTTGTTGCGTTTGGCGCCAATCGGATCGCAAAGCAACCCGAGTCTAGTTTTTTACACTCTAAGTTGGTAGAAAATTGTTGGCTCGCAGCCTTTGTGAGCTCTGGAACTCTGCCAAAAAAAGTGGGGTCAAAGAATTTCTGAATATGCTTGAACTGGTCCGCTCGCCTGGGAGAAACGGTACGGGCCAGTGATCGTGCAACTTCAGAGGCACGGAACCGGAAGCACCGCAATCGAGCTGAGTTCAGGGCCCATTCGGCGGAGGGCCCTATCGCCTCAGCATCTACCATTGACGTAAGTTTCTCCACGGTATCGAGCACGGAAATTGTGCGCCGCCATTTCCCTCCGTCACACATATCCTGGCCATTATTTATAAGTGCGACCACTGTATCCAAATCATGAGCGATTGCGCCGATCCAATTGGGCAAGCAGGCTGTCGCACGCCGGTCGTCCGGACGTGGCATGTAAGTAATCACCGGCTTGCCTCCAATAGTAGCTTGAATAGCAGTCGTGCAGCCATTGTGTATTATGCAGGAGGAACGCCGGATCCACGAGCCCACATCTCCTTGACCGGTTACTAAAACGTTCTTGAGAGGGGCAAAGACACGTCGGTAGCTCTCGCTGTCTTCACCGGGGTGGGGCCTTAGTACAATTTGGCGATCAGGGAATCGATTGGCAAGGCCAACCACCATTTGAATGAAATCATAATATAAATGGCCGTCTGTCACTAGTTTGTCGAACATCAGGTCTTGATCGAAGAACCCCCTTATAGTGGCTGAATGCATCAAGTGTTCATTTCCCGAGGTACGCGAGTTGCTCAAGACAAAACGAGTATTAACGAGAATGTAGTTCTCCGCGCCGCTAGTTTGCTGTGAATCAAATGTGGCCAACGCTTCTGCATAATCCGGGCGGCAAACGTCGAAGTTGACGTGCCCAGTAATGTGGACTGACGCTGATAGCTCTTGTTTCGAAAAATACTCGGCTTGCCATTCGCCCCAAGCGAGAACCTTGTCCTTCGGCCCAAGAAGCTTCGGATTAAATCGTCTCGAAAGGAATTCACGCCAAGGAGCCTCACCATCGCCCAGATAAATTCCTCCTTCCTCATCAAGATGCCAAATACGTACACCCGACATCTGCATACGCTTTAAAAAAGAGACATCGCTGGGAGGGGCTGAACGGAAGACGTTTTTCCCGATGTATATGCCTGGACCAGGCCATCCCACCCGATCAAACAGGTCGCTTCTGAACATAAGCACCAAATGGCCCGATGCTGCTAGGCTGCCGGCGAGCATTGTCTTTGCGACTAACTCGCGCCGCGAAATTTCTACAGGTAGATAAACAGTGGACATGGGGATATTCCAGAAAGAATAGAGATATATTGCTATCGATGAAGAGGGCTTTGCACTTTCAGAGTTTGAAAAAACTACCTAATCGTTTCAGCGAGTTCAGTGAATAGTCATATAATGGTCGAGTGCTGGAGCGTAGCTTCATATCTATACGTTCTTTTAAATCAGGAGAACGTGCAGAAAGCCCATAGCATGGTTGGAAACCCAGAAGTTCCAGCAGCTCTGCAGAATAGAATTCAAAGAGCTCAATCTCACGTGTACTAAGCTCCTCCTTCCAAGCTTCTCCTCGAGATAGCAATGGAGCTTTTCCAACTAACGCGTGACCACCCTGTCCTCCGACTCGAAATCCATCGCCGCGAACCATCTTTTCCTGATAATCGATACCAATGAATGAGGCAATTTTCCTAAGTTCTAAATTCGTATCGTTTAACAGGTCTTCATACTTCACTCTTAGCACGCGGTCTTGACCAAGCGCGTGCTCTAATGCCAACCCATGAGATAGCCGTTCGCTCCATGTTAGGGCTAATTCACGCATCGTTCCCCTTCCGAAAGGAAGCTTTTTGATGGACGCTGCAACCGCGCGACCGTCCCGAACAATATGCACAAATTTTGCATCAGGGAATAAACGCGAAAGGCTTGGTCCATGTCGGATATTAGCAGGTGAATGGCTGACCCAGAACTGAGCCTTGGGCTTACGCTCAGCCGCATAAGCTTGAAAAAGGGTAGAGTATAAGTCTGAAAGTGTCTGTTCGTTTCTTAGTTCAGGTAGCGACATCGACCAGTTGCGAAATTGACGGTGATTTCCTATGCGCAGCAGGATTTCCTTTAAGTCATTGGCCTGCACACCTTCTCCGTAGCCGCGTGCAGTATCCGTCAAAAACTGGGAAGCTGGAGTGGTCAAGCAATCATCATGGCCGCCAATAAGTGCGCCAAGCATTGTTGTTCCACTCCGTTCACATCCACCGATAAATATTGGCTTCATTTCGAACCTTGGCCTTTATTGGAATGAGATTGAGTAGCTTTCCAAAGTACATAAGTTCTTTGCATCTCATTGAGGTGTCGATCTTGAAAGCAGTAAATCTGGTTTTTGAAGCAGGTCATGACAGGTAATCCTTTAAATAACCTTCCATATACTTAACCTTTTGAAGGTTGGCATCCGTCAATTTTTGGCTAATTTTCATGAGGCTTTTGCATCTAATTGTCAAAAACGTCCCAACGCACTGCGGTATTTTCGCTGACGTCTTGTATTAGCCTTCGGCCTAAGATCTCATTCATATATTTCGGTGCAAGCCCATATCCCGGCCGCACACTGCGCACACAATCTTCAGTAGTCTCCTCACCCGCCTTCATATCCTTTACAAAATACAGTGACCGCCGGAACTTTACGTTGCTCAGTTCGCTTGACCTGAGCCCGTAATCCGCCTTGCCCACTGACTCCCACGCCATACGCGCGTCGCGACACAGCGCTGCAAATTCTGTCGGCTCCAGCGAGAAACTATCGTCAGGCCCGCCCCCCGCACGGTCGAGCGTCATGTGTTTTTCGATCATTGCCGCGCCAAGTGCAACGCTGGCGATCGCGGTGGTGTTATCGAGCGTGTGGTCCGACAGCCCCACCGGCACACCGAACCGTGCGGTCATGTCCGTGAGCGTCGCTAGGTTGTAATCGGACGCCGGTGCTGGATAGCCCGATACACAAAGGAGCAGCGCTAGTTCGGTGCAGCCGCCGTTGCGTGCGGCCTCGACCGCTTCGGTGATCTCTTCCAGATCGGCCATCCCGGTCGAGATGATCATCGGCCTTCCCTTGGAGGCGACATAGCGGATCAGCGGCAGGTCAACCGCCTCGAAGCTGGCGATCTTGTAGGCGGGCGCGCCAAGGCTTTCCAGCAGGCCCACTGCCGTCGGGTCGAAGGGCGAGGAAAACAGCGGAATGCCGCGCTTGGCGGCATGTGCGAACAGCGCTTCGTGCCATTCCCAAGGCGTGTGCGCCCACTCATAGAGGTCATAGAGTGTTCGCCCAGCCCACAGCCCCTCGGTGATCTGGAAATCTGGCGCATCGGATTTCAACGTAATGGTGTCGGGCCGATAGGTCTGGATTTTTACAGCGTCGGCCCCTGCCTCGACCGCAGCGTCGATGATCCTGAGGGCCTGACCGAGGTCGCCGTTATGGTTGGCCGACAGTTCTGCAATCACATAGGGTGGATGGCCTGGGCCGATGGCACGGCCTGCAATTGTGATATTGGTCAAGGTTCTATCTCACTACTTTTATCGAACATGGTGGTAAACTTTGCGCGCGCTTTTGTCCATTCTGCAGCAAGCAGACTAAGCCGGACAATATCTATGTACTGATCGTTCATCTTATGATGCTCACGAAACATGCCTTCCACTTGAAAACCGAACTTTTTGTGTAGTCTTATCACCGGCTCATTGAACACTAGAACCTCGCAGGAAAGTTTGTGCAGCCCCAGTGTTTCAAAAACATGTTCTAATGCTAGAAACTCCATGCGGGGTCCTGTTCCCCGCGGTGCTGTCGGACTTGCATAGAACGCCCAGGAACAGTTCTCGTTAGTCGGGTCGATTTGCGTGAAACCCACGACTCCTAAAGACTGTCCGGCACTCTCATACATGAAATATGCTTGATCATCACGCGCACATGTCCGGATCCACCAGGCTTTATGTTCGTTTACAGATATTTCATGACGCGTATACATTTTCGAGGCAATATCGGGATGATTCCGCCAAGAACGGATAAGCTCAAGGTCTTCCTCAGTTAAGTGTCGCAAGTTCCCAAGTGAATTCATTATACCGCCCTCTAACTTGCCGCCAAACGCAATAAATGTGCTGCGACTTTGTTGCATCCCCCCCCATCACATATCGAGGCAGCCTTTTCCGTCATCATCCCCAGCCGCGCTGGGATTGTGGCCGCGGCCAGCACGGCCAGCAACTTGCGCACAAAATCTGGCGCCAGCACCGAGCCGGGATCCAGCGCAGCACCGGCTGCACTCAGCGTCTGTGCTACTCCGGCCTGATTATCGGCGATCTCCACGATAATTGAAGGCAACCCGAGGCTGCACCGCTCCCAAGTGGTTGCACCGCCCGCGCCAATGGCCAGGTCAGCGGCGGCCATGCGCGTGGCCATATCATCCACATCCACGGACACCTCTGTCCGCCGTGGCATTATCTTCGCCAAGGCTCGGACCTTTTCTAACGTAGGCGCCCGCCCGCCCATGATAACGCTGATTTGCAGACCTTCGGGCAGGGGGGCGCCGCGCAGGGCATCGAGTACCACCGATGTCGCGTCCACAGCATCGATCCCACCCATTGAGATCATCAGGTGCTTCAGTCCCCGACTCTCCCGCGCGGCCAGCGCTTCGCCGCGCGCTTCTGCGAATTCGGGGCGCAGGAGCGCGTAGCTCGGCCCTATCAGACGCGTGCAGTCATCTGGCACCAACCCGTCGTAATTGCGAGGATCATGGCCCAAGTTCTGATCAAGCAGCAAATCGCAGACATGGGGGCGGTCGGCCAAATCGTCGATCACCATGAGCTTGGTACCTGCAGGGCAGGTGGCCCTCTGCCAGCGCGCGTCAAAGGCGTAGTGATCTATGACCAGCCAGTCTGGGGCGGCACCAAGCACCGCGCGCGTCTCGGCGGCGTCCTGCTCCCAGTCAACGCCTGCCCAGCGGGCATGTGCAGGCGGGCCATCGGGTGCAGGCCCCCGTGGTGCGGGCAGCAACGTCAGGTCGAACCCCTCATCTGCGATCCGGTCCCCCATGTGGCCAGGCAGGGAGCGGGTGATGAATTGGCAGGCCACCCCCGTTTCCCGTAACGATCGTGCCAGCGTCAGGCAACGCATCACATGCCCGGTGCCGATCTCGAGGGAGGCATCAGCGCGGAAAGCTATTTCCATGCGCCATCATCCATTTGTAAGGCGCGCATTTTCAGCTCGGCCTGCCGCCAATCCTCTTCAGTGTCGATATCCTGTACTCGGTGGCGCGGCAGCTTTAGGCCGTGGGCGCCCGACTCGAAGATCCCGCTCCCGCTTGCCCAGCTCTCCGCGTACCCCCAATAGAACTGGCCAGCATCATGCCAGGCTTCCTCAAGATCCTGAGAGCGGGTTTGCATCTGCGCGGCATCGAACATTTCGACTTTGCCTGATACATCGCGGCGTAGCGCGCGCTGGATGGGAAAGGCGAAGTTTGTCACGCTAAGAACGAAAGGTGCATTTGTGTTCTCTAACCGCTCAAGACCCTCTCGCAGATCAGCAGAGGTCACAAACGGGGAGGTCGAATAAAGGCAGCAAACAGGGGTGCGGCGTTGCACATCCAATCGGTTGATGGCATCGGCGATCACTGGCACGGTTGGCGTGTGGTCGTCGGCAAGCTCTGCGTCACGACGAAAGGGAACCTCGGCGCCGTAGCGCTCGGCGACCTCGGCGATTTCGTCATCGTCGGTTGAGACAATGATGCGCTCAAAACAACCGCTGTCGATGGCCGCCCGAATGGGCCAGGCGATCATGGGACGCCCACAAAAATTGCGGATATTCTTTCGCGGAATGCGTTTAGATCCTCCGCGTGCGGGAATGATGCATATGCTCATTTCAACGCCTCGGATATGGCCACTATGACACGCGTCTGCTGGTCGTCTGTGAGCCCGGCGTGGAGCGGGATCGAGATGGCGCGGGAATAATAATCTTCGGAAGCCGGGAAATCACCTTTCGCAAAACCAAGCGCGCGATAATAGGGCTGCAGGTGTACGGGGATGTAATGTAGGTTCACACCGATCCCGGCTGTACGCAGAGCCTCGAAAACGCTGCGGTGGCGCGCCTCGTCTTCAAGACGGATAACGTAGAGATGCCAACTTGACGTCGCCCCCGATTGCCGCTCCGGCAAACGCAGGGGTAATTCTTCCAACGCGGCGTCATAGGCGTCGGCCAACTCGCGGCGACGCGCGATGAAGGCGTCGATCCGATCCATCTGGCTTAACCCCAGCGCTGCTTGCATCTCGGTCATGCGGTAGTTCCAGCCCAGCTCTAACTGCTGATAATACCACGGCCCGTCTGGCGCGTGGGTCATTAGGTCCGGGTCGCGGGTGATGCCATGACTGCGCAGCCGCTCCATCCGGGCGGCTAGCTCTGCGTTATTGGTCAATGCCATCCCACCCTCGGCCGTGGTGATTATCTTGACTGGGTGAAAGCTGAACACTGTGATGTCAGAATACGTACAACTGCCCACTGGTTTACCAAGGTAATCGGCTCCGATCGCGTGGCTGGCATCCTCAATGATCCGCACACCGTGGGTGCGGGCGAGATCGGCGACGCGCGCCATATCGGGGGATTGCCCGCACATATGAACCGCGACAATTACCTTCGGCAACCGACCCACGCGCGCTGCGACGTCAAGCTTTTCCTCAAGTGCGATTGGGCAGATGTTGAAGGTGTCAGGGTCGATATCGACAAAATCCACATCTGCCCCGCAATATCGCCCGCAATTGGCGGAAGCGACAAAGGTGATAGGCGAAGTCCATAGCAGATCACCTGGTCCCAGATCCAGGGCGAGGCAGGCAATATGCAATGCTGAGGTGGCGGAATTGACCGCCAGGGCATGGTGCGCGCCCACGCGGCTCGCGACCGCCTCTTCGAAGCGCGGTAGCACTGGGCCCTGCGTCAAATAATCCGAGCGCAGCACCGCTTCGACGGCGGCGATGTCGTCTCCGCTGATGATCTGGCGACCGTAGGGGATCATCAGATTGCTCCGATCTTCTCGCGATGCGCTGTGATCCAGTCGGCAAGCGCTGTTTCGCTCATCCAGTCGGGGTTGAGGTCGCTGGTATAGATGAAATCCTCAGCTACCTTGCGCCCGTCCTTGATACGCGCTGGGTCATCAGACCATCCATTGATCGCAGGCAGGATCTTGAAATGTGCGTCATATTCGTAAGTATAGGGGCCGTCTTCGACCCCAATCATCTGCTCATGCAGCTTTTCGCCTGGGCGGATACCAACAATATCCTGGCGCGCATTGGGGGCAATGACACTGGCGATTTCGGTAACCTTCATAGATGGAATTTTCTTAACGTAGATCTCACCGCCGATCATGTCCTCGAATGCGTGCCATACGAGCTCAACGCCTTGTTCGAGGCTAATCATGAACCGGGTCATGCGTTTGTCGGTTATGGGCAGCATACGCTTATCTGCAATTGACATGAAGAACGGAATGACCGACCCGCGAGATCCCATGACATTTCCATAGCGGACCACCGAAAAGCGCGTTTCATGTTCACCAGCATATGAATTGCCTGCAACAAACAGCTTGTCAGAGGCCAGTTTTGACGCGCCGTAAAGATTAATTGGGCTCGATGCCTTGTCGGTCGAGAGCGCGACGACCCGCTTGACCCCTTTGTCGATAGCGGCGTCGATTACATTCATTGCGCCGTTTACGTTTGTTTTGATGCACTCGAAGGGGTTGTATTCAGCGGTAGGGACGATCTTGGTGGCCGCTGCGTGTACGACGTAGTCGACCCCGTCAAACGCGCGGTAAAGTCGCTCGCGGTCGCGGACGTCACCAATGAAGAAGCGTACACGCGGGTCATCGCCATAGAGCTTGGCCATCTCCCATTGCTTCATCTCGTCGCGCGAGAAAATAATGACCTTCTTCGGAGTGTAACGCTCAAGCATCATCGGCAAGAACGCATGTCCGAAAGAGCCTGTGCCGCCTGTGATCAGGATAGTGGAATTGTTAAACATATGAGCATCTCGGGTAATAAGTGTTTCGGTTGTACGGAAGCGACTGCTAGGCGTTCAGTCTTTTGCTAAGTTGGATCGGGTCTAGGATGAAGGGTCGACGCTCGCGATTTTTCGGAAAGCAGCGTTGTTGGCCATCAGAGTATCCCACGTGTCGCAGCCCACAAGTTGCCCTTTGTCCAGTACAATGATCCGATCACAGCGCTTCACGGTGCTGAGGCGGTGCGCGATCATCAGAACAGTCTTGTCGCCGGGCAGGGCGTCGATGGCAGACATGACCTCGCGCTCTGTCAGGTTATCCAGCGCACTCGTGGCCTCGTCGAAGATAATGAGATCAGCGTCGTGGTAAAGCGCGCGGGCAATTCCAACGCGCTGGCGTTGCCCGCCCGAGAGGCGCACGCCGCGCTCGCCGATGGTTGTGTCATAGCCATCGGGCAGCTCCTCGCGGATAAACGCATCAATGCGGGCGATTTTGGCGGCATGGTGCACGCGTGTCGCGTCGATCTCCTGCACAGGGACGCCAAGGGCAATGTTCTCGGAAATACTGGCATCCGTGAGAAAGATATCCTGCGGCACGTAGCCGACACTTTGCTGCCAGGCGCGTAGGTTTGCATCTGTGATCGATGTCCCATCTGCGCAGATACTGCCTTCACTTGGTTGCAATAGGCCTAGTACAAGATCCGCCAGCGTTGTCTTTCCGGCCCCGGTGCTGCCGACAATGCCGATCCTTTCGCCCGCCCGAAAGTCAAAGGAGACACCGGTCAAACCGGCCATCTCGGCGTTGGGATAGCGGTAGGAGACATTCTCAAATTCAAAGCGCCGCTTGAGGCCGAGTGCTGTGGGGATCGCCCTTGGCAAGCTGCCGGATCCGGCCTTGTCTAGCAGATCGTCATGCAAGATCTCCACCGCGGCAGCGCCTGCCTGGAGTTGTGCGAGTGATTGGTAGAGTTTCGATAGCTCCGGCATCAATCGCTGGCCCGCAAAAGCAAATACACCAAGTGTTGGCAAAATGCTTCCCAAGGCGGCCCCTGAGGCAAGCCCCTGAGGGTCCATCAAGATCAGGCACAGCAGAATGACGCCACCGAAGGCCACGGCCTGTAGCGCCAACTGTGGAACCTGGGAAAGCACCAGGACGCCAACAATTGCGCGTGCCATGCGATTTGATGGAATTGCAAATCGGGCTGCATACGATGCTCCCCGACCCAAAAGCTTTATGTCCTTTATTCCGCCCAGGGCCTCATTCGCGACGCGGTACCGGTCGCTATTCGCCTCTGCACGTGCATATCCGTACCGCTTTAGGACGTGGCGGCTGAACGCATAAATTGCTCCGTACGGGCCCCCTAGGACTGTGAACGAGACGACTGCAACCAAGGGTTCGACCCATAAAAGCAAGCCTACAATCGCAATGACTGTGAATATGGAGGCAATGAGCTCCGCCGCTGGACGTAGAAATTGGTTCACCAATTCTCCCGACTCTGCCAACACCCGTGTGCTCATCTCTCCGGTATGCCTATTGAGGAAGAATTCATAGGGCTGGCTTAGGTACGCGGTCAGAAGACGGTGACTGATGCTATGCATCCGCATCATGGAAAACCGCGCTACGACATATGCCTTGAAGATCTGGATCAAACTGGCAAACACGATCACAAAAAAGGAGGTAAGCGCCAATGCCACCAGGAAGGAATAATCACTGGTGAACCCGAATACTTCATAAGTCCAAGCAAGGGCACGAACCCGCGCGATTTGGCCAGGGTCGGACAGAACCGACAGGAATGGTAGAACCGATCCGACCATCACTGCCGATGAAAATGCGCTCAGGATCACGACAGCCAAGGTAATCAAGGCATTTCGCCGCTCGTGCGCGTCGAGTAGCGCCCAAGCTTTTTTCCATATATCGAGATTAATCATAGCCGCAAATCACTTTCATCACGCGCAAAGACACTTTTCAGATCGCAGAACACGTGCCCAGGGCGACCATACATTCGCAGTGTGGCTGCTCCTGCTTCGCGATAACTGTCATGCGCCACGGCCAGGATGACACCGTCATAGGCCTCAGGCTCAGGGGTCGTGACCAATGCCAGCCCGTACTCCTGCTTCACATCTGCGGCATCAACCCATGGGTCATGCACGTCCACATGCACGCCGTAGTCGCGCAGTTCTGCCACCACATCCACCACGCGTGTATTGCGCAAGTCGGGGCAGTTTTCCTTGAAGGTCAGCCCCAGGATCAGGACGCGCGCACCATCCACGTGGACGCGTCGCTTCAGCATCGCCTTCACCAGTTGGCTGGCTACATAGGCGCCCATGCTGTCATTGATACGACGCCCTGCAAGGATTACCTGAGGGTGGTAGCCCATCGCCTCTGCCTTATGCGTCAGGTAGTAGGGGTCCACGCCAATGCAGTGCCCGCCGACCAGACCTGGCCGGAAAGGCAGGAAGTTCCACTTGGTGCCTGCTGCCTTCAGCACGGCGTCAGTATCGATGCCCATCTTATTGAAGATAATCGCCAATTCGTTAACGAGGGCAATATTCAAATCGCGCTGCGTGTTTTCAATAACTTTGGCGGCCTCGGCCACGCGGATGCTTTCCGCCTTGTAAGTGCCAGCGGTGATGATGCTGGCATAGAGCTGATCGACTTCGTCGGCCACCTCGGGTGTGGAGCCAGACGTCACCTTTAGGATATCGGGCAAACGGTGCTGCTTGTCGCCGGGGTTAATCCGCTCGGGTGAATACCCTGCAAAGAAGTCGACGTTAAAGGTATGACCAGACACACGCTCCAGAACCGGCACGCAATCTTCCTCGGTCGCACCTGGATAGACCGTGGACTCATAGATAACGATATCGCCACGCTTCAGGACGCCGCCTATCATTTCAGAGGCCTTGAGGAGGGGGGTCAGGTCGGGGCGCTTGTGTGCATCGATCGGTGTAGGCACAGTCACGATATAGATTGAGGCAGCGGCCAGATCAGCAGGGTCGCTGGTGAATGTGAGTTGATCCGCTGTAGCCAATTCATCTTTGGAGACCTCTAGCGTCGCGTCATGCCCTGCGCGCAGTGCATCAATCCGACCAGCATTGATATCGAACCCGATCACGGGACGCGACTTGCCAAACTCCACTGCGAGCGGAAGGCCGACGTAGCCGAGACCGATCACGGCAATGGTTTTCAGATTGGTGGTCATTTCCCGGAATACTCCCGGTACCAGTCCACAAACTTTGCAATGCCATCGCGGAAATCTGTCTGCGGCCGATATCCCGTCAAGGTTTTCAACAAATCCGCATTCGCCCAAGTTGCGGGCACGTCGCCCGTCTGCATCCCCATGTAATTGCGCTCTGCTTTTTGGCCGAGGCAGTCCTCGATCGCGTCCACGAAGTCCAGCAGACGAACTTTGTCAGAATTGCCGATATTCACGACGCGGTAGGGGGCCACGGGTGAGAGGTTGTCGCCCTCGGGCACGACGCCATCTTCGGGGCGGACGGGAACCGCATCGATGAGGAGGCGGATCGCGCGGACAAGGTCATCGACGTAAGTAAAGTCGCGGTACATGTCGCCGTTGTTGTAAATGTCGATGGGGCGCCCATCGAGGATCGCATCGACGAACTTGTAGAGCGCAAGATCTGGACGACCCCACGGGCCATAAACGGTAAAGAACCTGAACATCGTTGTCGGAAGATCGTAAAGGTGCGCATAGGCATGGCCCATGCTCTCGTTCGCCTTCTTGGTGGCTGCATAGATCGTCAACTGCGTGTCGGCCTTCTCAGTCTCGATAAACGGCATTTCGGTATTAGCACCATACACAGATGACGTTGATGCCATAAGAAGGTGCTGGACACCGAGCCTGCGCGCGGCCTCCATCACGTTAAACGTCCCGATCACATTGCTATCTAGGTAGGCGCGCGGGTTCTCTAAGCTGTAGCGCACGCCTGCCTGTGCCGCGAGGTGGACAATCACATCGGGCGCAAATTCATCGGCGACGCGGTCAAAGAGGTTCTGGTCTTCCAGCATGCCTTCGGTCGCTGCAAAGTTCGGGTTTTGCAGGAGCATTGCATGCCGACGCTGCTTCAAAGTGACGTCATAATAGTCTGTCATGCCATCATAGCCGTGCACGACAAACCCCTCTTCCAGCAAGAGCTTGGCGAGGTGGAAGCCAATAAAACCGGCCGTGCCTGTAATTAGGATTTTTTTCAAAGCAAATGCCCTTGTCTTTTGATCGTCGGGGGTGAGACGCATCACTGAGTGACGCGTTGTTTAAATGGAGACGGCTCAGAGGCAAGTGCATTCCGGTAGGCCTCAACTACGATGGTCTGATTAAAGTGCGCCACCATTTTTGCCCGCCCTGCAAGTCCCATCTGCGCAATCTCATCTCGAGGGAGCGCCAAGAACGCTTCCATGCGCCGCGCCAAATCATTGCCATTACGCACTTTGCACAGGTAGCCCGTTACTCCATCGTCCACGACCGACCTGCAACCGGGCACGTCCGTCGCGATCAGGGGCCTTGCCATGGCGGCCGCCTCAATCAGGGTGCGTGGCGCACCCTCGCGGTAGGAGGGCAACACCACGCAGTGCGCCGCTGCAATATGGGGGCGGACGTCATCTGCCGTGCCGAGATATTCAATAACGCCCTCGTCATGCCACGATTTGACTATTGACGCGTCAATGGCTGTCCTGTTGGCTGCATCAACAGCACCGAGAATTTGAAAGCGTGCACGTGGGTGATCCGACTTCACCTTACGTGCAGACGCGACATACTCGAGTACGCCCTTGTCGCGCAGGAGACGCGCAATCATCAAAAAGACGGGGGCATCACTCTCGGGCGGGTAGTCGGCTGCTGCGAAGTGGGTCAGGTCAATGCCGGAGCCCGGCAAGAGACGGGCCTGCTGTACTGTGACCAATTTCCGCTCCACAAACAAATCCCTATCGTCCTTGTTTTGGAAAAAAATGACGCCTAGGTTTCGAAAGGCGCGGCGATAGAGACCCTCTGCAATGCGTTGCAAAAATCCACCCGAGAGAAAGGCCGTACCAAGGCCGGTTACGTTGGGAATGAAGGGTATGCCCAGAGAGCGCGCGGCGAGGGCGCCAAAGATATTATTCTTGATCGTGTAGCTAAAGATCGCGTCAGGTTTCTGTGCGCGGAATACCTTACGCATGCGCCCAATCAGTTTGATATCCTGCAGCGGGTTGAAACCCTTCACGCTCATCTCCAAGGGCAGGACCTTGCATCCGAGACCTTCGAGTGCCACCACGCTGTCATCATATGGCGCAAGTACAGTGACATTGTGACCGTCGGCAATCATTGCCGCGACGATGGGTCGACGGAAATTCCAGACATTCCACGCAGCGTTGACGGTGATGAGGATATGCATTGATTAGGTGACGCCTATATGTAGTTCACGGCGTGGTGTCGTCGCGGTCCGTTCAAAGTTTTCGAAGACGAGATAGTGATCATGTTTTCGCCCTGCGCCACATCAACCAAGCGACAGCGATCACTGTTGGAAGCGCTAATGTCGCAAGCGTGTCAGTTCACGCCTCAGACCATTTGATTGTCCCAGTCCAGTGCCACCAGTCACGCGCATCCAAAACCTCGTTAAAGATCTGCAGAGCCAAGATGAGCCCGAGCGCCCAGAGCGGACCCAAATGCCTACGGCTCAAAACACAGGCGAAGAAAAAATAGGCCAAGAGACCAAACGGCAAGTGAAGTGCATCGGTTGAGGTGCCCATTGCATCCACGAGCTGAGCTTTGATGTCATACCACGTCAATGTCCGTCAATCTGATCTAATTGGCACAAATATAAACGAACCCGTCACGCTTCAGTTCCTGCCGGCGCCCTGCCGACAGAGACATACCGCGTAAATCCGGCTAATGTAGCTTCGCCTGCAGAGTAGATATTGCGCAAGTCTGCCATTGCTGGCGTGGTCATGACGCCGGCCATTTGCCCCAGATCCAGGGCGCGGAACTCATTCCATTCGGTCAAGATAACGATGGCATCGGCACCCTTTGCTGCGTCATATGGGTCGTCCATCCAGGTCACGCCTGACAGCAGTGCCGCTCCCTCATGCTGACCCTGCGGGTCGACGATGCGCACTGTTGCGCCATTATCAACCAGTGCAGGCACGATGGTCAAGCTCGGCGCGTCGCGCATGTCGTCTGTATTGGGCTTGAAGGTCACGCCGAGAACCGCAATGGTCTTTGTATTCACCGAGCCGTCACAGATGGCAAAAATTTTGTCAACCATGCGCCACTTAATCTCTTCGTTCACCTTGATGACAGCCTCGGTTAGCTGCATTGACACGCCATGTTCCTGGCCAATGCGCGCGAGAGCTTTCGTGTCTTTGGGAAAGCAACTGCCGCCGTAACCAGGGCCAGCGTGCAAAAACTTATTACCAATTCGCCCATCCAACCCCATGCCCTTTGAAATCATTTTGACGTCAGCACCTGTGCGCTCGCACAGCATGGCGATCTCGTTGATGAAAGTGATCTTGGTCGCCAGAAAGGCGTTGGCAGCATATTTGATCATTTCAGCGCTTTCCAGATCTGTGGTCATGATCGGAAAGTCACGCAAAAACAAAGGACGATATATGTCGTTTAATACTGCCGCCGCGCGGTCTGTCTCAACGCCCACAACAATCCGGTCGGGGCGCATAAAGTCTTCGATGGCAGCTCCCTCACGCAGAAACTCCGGGTTGGATGCGACATCAAAGTCTACGGTGGGGTTCTGCTTGGCAATGACCTGCTTGACCTGACTGTTTGTGCCGACGGGAACTGTCGATTTCGTCACCACTACCGCATAACTGGTGAGGGCATCTGCAATCTCGTGCGCTGCAGCCATGACGAAAGTCAGGTCTGCATGGCCATCACCGCGCCGCGTCGGCGTCCCGACAGCAATAAAAACTGCATCAGCACCGTCGACTGCTGCTTTCATGTCTCCCGAAAAAGTCAAACGCCCAACTGCCACGTTCTTTGCCATGAGGTCATCCAGACCCGGCTCATAAATTGGCACTTCACCGGAGCACAGTTTTGTAAGTTTGGTGGCGTCTTTGTCGACACAGATGACGTCATGCCCGAAGTCCGAGAAACACACCCCCGACACAAGACCGACATATCCCGTTCCAATCATCGCAATTTTCACAATGGTTCCTCTGAAATTTTAATTGAGCTTAGGTCTACGATTAGGTCTCGGCAAGCGAGCAAAAAATAAGTTTTCTTAGTATTAAGTCTGAAGACCGTATCCCAAATTCTGGACGGGTGACCCCACGGCGCCCTCAACTTTAACTAGGTCATAAATATTGACGGATTATTCAGCAATGAAAGCGTAATAATTTAGTCTTATATTTTTTGAACGATTGTCATTTTCAAAAACTTTTTTAACTCTCTAATTGAGACGTTCTAAGCTTGTACTCTTTTTATGATGTCAATTCTAAACGCCCAATGACAAAAACAGTAATAACACTTTGCCGGAAATATATTTAGAGATTGCCACCTATTGTGTAATGTATTTCCTGCTTTTAATATAGTTTAATACTCGACAAACCAACAAAGCCAAACACAATCATTAATATTTTATGGCTTTATTGCAAAAATTAAATTATCAAAAATTAAACCAGATTGTTTTAATTTTGTTTATTTTTACTATAAATAGTATCAAATTGATTTTTTTAATACTAAAATAGCTACCGCATCAGAGCTCAAATTATAGAGTCTGCAATAACTTTTTTTATAATATTTATAATACTAATAATACAAAATATTATATTAAAACTAGACAATCCTGTCAAACCAGAAATTTCTATTATATATCTGAGTGATACAATATAAAATTATTATTAAGTTATTAAAAATTGTATCCCATTTCTTTAGCAGTATACGAAATAGCGTTGAGATACCCCTGAAGAGACCCACAGTCAAACCTCTTCGAGGCGAGGGGCACAAACTCAACAGCATTATTTCTTGCTTGCTCATCTATGGCATCTGTTAATTGAATTTCATTTCCAAAACCAGGTTTTAATTTATTCAAAATACTAAATATATCAGGCGTTAAAACATACCTACCTATACTTGCTAAATTTGACGGTGCTTCTTTAATTGTAGGCTTTTCAACCATAGAAAGAACTGCATTTGAATTAAGAGATGGGGATATAACACCATACTTAGATACCTCAGATTTATCTACCTCCATTGCTGAAAGCTGTGACTTACCCGTAGCCTTAAATGCGCTTATAAGGCATTCAGAAGTATTATATTTATTTTTTGTCAAAAAATCATCTGCTAATAATACTAGGAATGGGTTATCACCGACTACACGTTCTGCACATAAAACTGCATTTCCTAAACCCAATTGCTCTGGTTGACGAACAAAAATACATTCAACATTTGATGGTAAAATATTTGATACCATTTCAGCAGCCTCTAATTTATTTTTTGATATAAGACTGGCCTCTAACTCTAAATTGCGGTCAAAATGATCCTCAATAGCTCTTTTATTTCTACCAGTCACAAATATAAGTGTTTCAATCCCAGCTGCAACCGCTTCCTCCACTGCATGTTGTATCAATGGTTTATCTAAAACTGGGAGCAACTCTTTGGGCATAGCTTTTGTAATTGGGAGAAAGCGTGTACCATATCCTGCAACAGGAAAAACAGCTATATTTAATTTATTTGTCATGAGTACTTAACACGGTTTTTAAAGTTGTATATTTTATCTATTATTTTTAAATTAAAATGAAAAGAAAATTGTGTAAAAATTTATTTAAATTTTATTGTTGTAAATCAAAATTTTAGAATTATTAAGATTATAAAACACAAGACTTCTTTTAGGATAAATATTTAAGTCAATATTCAAAGGGCCAATCCAATGAACACAAAAAACTGGCATATATTGCAATTTAAACCTAACTCACATTTAATTGCACAACAGAACCTTAGACGCCAAAATTTTGAAACATTTTTGCCCCTTGAAGAGGTTAAAAAACATCAATTTGGCAAAACTAGAAGTTCCTTAAGACCGCTTTTTCCTGGATACATGTTCGTAAATGTTGGCTACAATAATTCACTTTTGACAAAAGTAAAAGCAACCGTTGGTGTTTCAAAATTACTTATACCAAACAGTGAGTTCAAATCAATTGACGAAAATATTATATTAGAACTAATGCATCGGTGTGATAAATTGGGAAAATTATTACCGCCTAAAGAACTCCATAAAGGTGACAAAATAAGAGTTTTAAACTCTCCTTTCAGTGAATTTATTACAAAAATTGAACACATTGATAATAAAAAACGCATATGGGTTTTAATAGACATGATGGGCAGGCAATCACGAATACAACTAAACCCTGAACAAATTCAATGTTTCTGATTTTTATTTTATACTTTTTCTGAATTATATCCATTTGGATTATCACTTTGCCATCGCCAAGTGTCTTCACACATCTGGTCAACATCATATTTTGCTTCCCATGATAATAAATTACTTGCGCGAGAGGCATTACTCCAAAAAGCTGAAATATCACCCTCTCTTCGGTTCACAATTTTAAACCTAATTGCTTTACCAGAAGCGTTTTCAAAGCTTTTAATAAGATTTAAAACTGAAACTGTTTCTCCTCGGCCAATATTAAAAATATCAAATGACTGAAGCTTTGATTGGCACTCTAGCGTTTTTAAGTGCGCAATAGCCAAATCAACAACATGAATATAATCTCTTTCGCCTGTTCCATCTTTAGTTTCAAAATTATCTCCAAAAATTTTCAAATAATCACGCCGGCCAACAGATACTTGCGAAATAAACGGCATCAGATTATTTGGTATTCCATTTGGATCTTCACCAATTTGGCCAGATAAATGCGCGCCAATTGGATTAAAATATCTCAAAATAGAGCCTTTACGCCCTTCTTGAGAATTGACCCAATCATGTATCATTTCTTCAACTATTAATTTAGTCCGACCATATGGGTTAATTGGATTTGTTGGATGAACTTCATCATATGGTAAATACTCAGGCTCACCATAAACAGTAGCTGATGAAGAGAATATAATACTTCGGCAATCCGCTCGTGCCATTGCGTCAAGCAATGAAATAGACCCTCCAACATTTACATCGTAATATTTCAATGGATCTGATACACTTTCACCAACTGCTTTTAACCCAGCAAAATGAATAACTACATCTGGTTTGAAAGTATGAAAAACATTATCTAATGAACTCGTATTGCGTATATCTGCATTCATAAAACCTATTTCACAATTCGTAATATTGTGAATTCGGTTAATTACTGCCTCATGTCCATTTGAGAGGTTATCCATTATAAATACCTCATGACCAGCATCTAAAAGCTCAACACATGTATGACTACCAATATAACCAGCACCACCTGTTACAAGAACTTTCATGTTAATTTTCCATTGTGATTATTTAAGAATTCTATTTTAAAATTATAATTAACTTCAAAAAAGATTATAATCCAGCAGAATTGCCGCATTGCCTCTTTTGTTAAAAATATCCAATATGTATAAAAATACAGGATAATATCATGAGCTCAAATACACCATTTATCGCAAGGTCAAGACCCGCTAACTTCAATTGGGAAGACCCTTTTTTTTTGGAAGATCAGCTCACTGAACAAGAGCGCATGATACGTGACACAGCAAAAGCTTATTGCCAAGATAAATTAATACCACGAATTATTGAAGCTAACCGCAATGAAATATTTCATAGAAAAATTATGAATGAAATGGGTGAGCTTGGCTTGCTTGGTTCAACAATTCCAGAAGAATTTGGCGGTGTTGGCGCTAATTACACATCATATGGCTTAGTTGCTCGCGAAGTAGAGCGCGTTGACAGCGGATACCGTTCAGCCATGTCAGTTCAATCATCATTGGTGATGCATCCAATTTTTGCATATGGTAATGATCAACAAAGAAATAAATATTTGCCTAAATTAGCATCTGGAGAGTTGGTAGGTTGCTTTGGTCTCACGGAACCAGATCATGGTTCAGATCCAGCCGGAATGCTAACACGAGCAAAACAAGTGGATGGTGGATATTTAGTATCAGGTGCAAAAAACTGGATTACAAATTCACCAATCGCTGACGTCTTCATAATTTGGGCAAAATCTGATTCTCATGACAATAAAATCAAAGGTTTCATTCTAGAGCGTGGCATGAAAGGGCTAGAATCCCCTAAAATTGAAGGTAAGTTTTCTTTGCGTGCTTCAACAACTGGCATGATTCAAATGGATGAAGTTTTTGTTCCAGAAGAAAATATTCTTCCAAATGTATCTGGCTTGGCTGGTCCATTTGGATGCTTGAACCGAGCACGTTATGGTATCGCTTGGGGCACAATGGGTGCTGCAGAATTTTGTTGGCATGCAGCAAGACAATACACACTTGATCGAAAACAGTTTGGACGTCCATTAGCCCAGACGCAACTTATCCAGAAAAAATTAGCAGACATGCAAACTGAAATTTCCCTCGGTTTACAAGGATGTTTACGTATGGGGCGTTTATTTGATGAGCATAAAGTTTCTGCTGAATTAATAAGCCTAATGAAGCGAAATAATTGTGGCAAAACCCTAGATATAGCACGAACATCGCGAGACATGCATGGTGGGAACGGCGTTTCAGATGAATATGGTGTAATACGCCATGTCATGAACTTAGAAGCTGTCAATACGTATGAAGGCACACATGATGTTCATGCATTAATTCTTGGTCGCGCCCAAACAGGTTTACAAGCATTTTTCTAATTAGATAGTTTCTGTATTATATATTTAAAAACATTTTCAATTAATTGCGTGCAACGGAATCAAAAGTCTTGAGGAAAACACAAGAACCAAAGCGCATAACTACTGTCAAACTTTTTCGAACGGCTTGTTCAAATCATTAGATTTGCACCAAACAAAGTAACCAAATATGTACGAGTTGATGATATAACTAGATTTATATTATAAAAAAATATTAAATATTTTAAGGGGAGCAGCTTTATTTTACGTCGCGTTATCAACATGACTTGTCGATATATATCCTTGATTTTTAGTAAGAATCATCAATAATAGAACGCACTGTGGGGGAGTTACGATACAAAGTAATTATAAATCCATCAAAAAATTGGTTAAAACATTAAGATTTTAACCGTATCGGGAGAATAATATGATTAAAAAATCTTTAACTAAACTAGCGATCGCAGCAACACTTGCGACAGCTGGTACAGCGGCTTTTGCTGACTGTGGTGATGTTCAAATCGCAGAAATGAACTGGGCATCAGCTGAATTAATGGCAAATGTAGATAAAATCATTCTTGAGAATGGTTACGGATGTGACGTGGAACTAGTTCCAGGTGCAACTATGACTTCATTCGCATCAATGAATGAAAAAGGTCAACCTGACGTAGCTCCAGAACTATGGATCAACGCTGTTCGCGAGCCTTTAAATGCGGCTATGGGGGAAGGTAGATTACACTCAACAAATGACGGGCCAATCACACAACTTGGTGAAGGTTGGTGGGTAACCCCTGCTTTCCAAGCTGCGCATCCAGAACTTGATACAGTTGTAAAAATCTTAGAACGCCCAGACTTGTTCCCAGATGCTGAAGATCCAAGCAAAGGCGCTTTCGTTGGTTGCCCAGCGGGTTGGGGTTGCCAATTGGCAAACGCAAACTTGTTCAGAGCATTTGACATGGAAGCAAAAGGCTGGACACTTGTAGATCCAGGCTCAGCTGCTGGCTTAGACGGTTCAATTGCTAAAGCTGGTGATCGTGGTGAGAATTGGTTTGGCTACTACTGGTCTCCTACAGCAATGGTCGGAAAATATGGTCTTATTCCTGTTGACTTCGGTGTACCTTTTGCAGGTACAGATAATTGGGATGGATGTATTGTGAAAGCTGAACAAGATTGTGCTGATCCACAAGCAAGTGCTTGGACACATTCTGAAGTGCACACAATCATTACAGATAGCTTGAAGAATAAAGGTGGCATTGCCGTTGATTATTTAGAAGCGCGTACTTTCCCAGGTCCAGTCATGAATGCAATGTTAGTATACATGGGTGAAGAGCAAGCTGGTGGCGAAGATGCTGCTATTGAGTTTTTATCTCAGCACGAAGACTTATGGACATCTTGGGTTTCTGCAGACGCTGCTGCAAAAATCAAAGCTGGATTATAATTAATTAAAACACAAAACACCGGTTAGATTAATTTCTAACCGGTGTTTTTATTTATCAAAAAAATGGAATTGTTTAATGTCACTTATTGATTGGAATAAACTCACCATAACTGAACCCCCCGTACTGCCAAGAGAACTTCTTAGAAATACTAAAAAAGGAATTGATGGTGCATTTAGAGATTTTTCACGGTCATATGGTGAGGCACTAGAAAATTTCTTTCATCCGTTATTAATGTTTTTGAAATGGTTTCAAGATTTATTGGTAGCAACACCGTGGCCAATAATTCTTTTTGTTATTGGCGCATTGTCATGGGTTGGATCTCGTAGTTGGAAAATGTCTCTAGGTGCCATTTTAGCATTTCTAGCTATTGGCTGGATGGATATGTGGGAAGATACAATGGCAACCTTGGCAATAGTATCCGTTGCTACTCTCCTATGTATAGCAATTGGAATTCCAATAGGAATTTGGATGTCGCGAAGTGATCGAGTTCAAAAAATTATCACACCCGTCCTTGATGTAATGCAAACTATTCCTTCTTTCGTATATCTCATTCCAGTGGTTATGTTACTTGGCATTGGTAAAGTGCCTGGTCTTTTGGCCGTGATGATTTATGCAAGTCCTCCAATTATAAGATTAACAAATTTAGGTATTCGCTTAGTTGACGCTGAAGTCCTAGAGGCGGCAGATGCATTTGGATCAAATTATCGCCAAAAATTGTTCCAAGTCCAAATCCCACTTGCCCTTCCAAATATATTTGCAGGGGTTAACCAAACAATTATGATGTCTCTTTCAATGGTCGTTATTGCTGCGATGATTGGTGTGCCTGGCCTAGGTGTGCCTGTTCTAAGAGCCGTATCAAATCAATATTTAGCATTAGGCCTTATGAATGGCCTTGCGATTGTTGCAATTGCGATAATTTTCGACCGTGTATCTCAAGCTTACGGTAAAAGGTTACAAAAACATCGCGAAGGAGATCATGGTGTCTAAAGTAAAAATTAAAATAAAAGATCTTTAC
>Ga0206125_10000590_pt1 | contig 46130 bp, 20 predicted proteins | sample Helgoland_Spring_4_FD_148598 | JGI IMG/M metagenome (GOLD analysis project Ga0206125, IMG submission 148598) | Pelagic subsurface seawater microbial communities from Kabeltonne, Helgoland, North Sea - Helgoland_Spring_Bloom_20160331_1 | ecosystem: Environmental > Aquatic > Marine > Epipelagic ... | reverse complement strand
ATGTCCTCACTCAATGGAGAACAGGACACCCCAAACACAACCACAAGCGCAACGGCAAAAACTCTAAGCATGACGGCCACAAATTAGGGCCAATAACAAGGCCCACTGATGGGTGGGCCTTGATGAACATTTCGTTTGAACAATCCCTGAAAGACAAATCCAAGTGACTGAGGGTCAGCGCACTTGGATTCGAGGGTGGTAGCTCCGGCGGGAATCGAACCTGCATCTAGGGTACCGGAAACCCTTATTCTATCCATTGAACTACGGAGCCGTAGAAAAAAACGGTGCGCGGGGAGCGCACCGTCCGGTTTGTTGTGGAGATACGGGGATTCGAACCCCGGACCTCTTGCATGCCATGCAAGCGCTCTAGCCAGCTGAGCTATACCCCCTCCACAAGGTGGTTTCTACTTCCCGTTGGAAGCAGGGCGCAAATATAGTCGGTTCAACGGTACCGCCAACCCCTCGTTCGCGGTCAGTTCTGCCCCCAAATCCAGCGGCTCTTTGAACCAAAGTCACTGTGGGAAACAAAGCGGAACAACCCCGTTACGCGGGGCATAGGAGCGGCTCCAACGCCCGTTGCCATGGTGCGTCCAGCGGCATCGAAGAGGGACCAACTTTCACCGACAGTGCAGGGCAATGCACTGCCCCAGCTTACGGCAAGGACAGGCGCCCTTTCCAAGGTGGACATCTCTGATATTCCCACAAAAGTGAGGTCGACAGGCAGCAGCGATTCCGCATCGACGTATTCAAAGTCAGGGGTTAATTCGAATGAAGTGGTGCGAAACAGCACCGCATCTGAGCTGCCGTTGGCGGCGTTGAGCGCTGTCCAACTGTTGCTCGACCCTGCTACGTATAGCCTGCCCTGGCTGTCTCTGGCCAAGTCTCGGACATCTTCCTCGCCATCACCACCAAAGACATGGGCGCCAAACCACACTCCGGTTTCGCCAAACCTCCGCTGAACCATTCCACCCGTGCCGCCACCCCCTTCTGTTGTGGTCTGATTGGCGCATTGCAAGATCACGCCTGTCCACAGGATATCTCGGCCTGGCCGGTCCTCTGCACTCGTGGTTTCTACCATCCACTCATGGGGCCAAACATTGGGCATGAAAGGATCAGGGTTGGGCGCCAATTTGCCATACATGGCATCCAATGTGCCGTCGTCCGATGTCAAGGTACCTGACCAAGCCACACCAAGCGGGCCCGCCGTGATGGCCGAAAGGACCACGTTGGGATCGGCAATCGGCGCCACGCCCACCACCAATGGGTTGCCATTGTCGGCGACGACCAACAGCACCGCTGCTGGGGAGTCAGGGACATCCCTTTGAACGGCCACATACAGGGTGTCGCTCCACCAGGCCGCATCGACGGCGGACATGCCTTCCGTGCCGGGCAAGGCAGCCCATCCTGGCGCCAGGCCAGCTTGACCTGTCCATAGACCCGCCATTACGCTCGCAGGCACCGCAGAGGGCACCTCCATGGGGAGACGGTTTCCCACAGCCAGGAAAGTGGAACCGCCGGCCGGGACCAAGGCACAGGTGTGCGTGGCCCCCTGACTGCTCAAGTCGAATTCTTCTACCACGCCTTCTTGTGGGTGAACCCCCATCAAATGCCCCATCCACTGACCCTCGCGCGGAGCATCGTACAGCACCCACACGGTGGAATCTGTTGTCCGCACAACATCGCGAATGGCCAAGGTCGAAGGTGCGCCCAAAGGGGCCTCTACATCTCCTGCAAAGGCAAAAGACCACTGGTGATCCAAGGCCGTATCCATGACCGCCACAAAGCCTTTTTTGCCGACAGGCCCACCGGGCGCCCATGCGGCTTGGCCCGCAGCCATCGCAATGTCCGAAGTGGTCTCACCTGCCAAAACGCAGCCTGCAGCGTCGACCCATACAGCCTCCGCCTGGTCCATGCCCTCGGCACCAAACACCCGCACCTCAATCGCTTCGCTGTCTTGACCAAAGGCGGTCAGGACATTCACAGCCAGGAGGAGGACGAGCAGTCTCATGGGATCAAGATGTGGCCGCGAGGTAGGCCTCACGCATGGTCTTCATTTGCTGAGCGAGGCCAGAGAAACGGTCAAGCGCCAACATGTTCGCCCCATCACTTTTGGCTGTGGACGGGTCGGGATGGGTTTCGATAAAGACCCCGTCAGCTCCAGCGGCTACCGCCGTGCGTGCCATGTGGGCAATGAGCTCAGGCCTTCCTCCAGTCACACCGGAGCTTTGATTGGGCTGTTGCAAACTGTGGGTCAAATCCATGACGGTAGGACCGTAGGTGCGCATGGCCGCCAGTCCTCGGAAATCAACCACGAGGTCCTGGTACCCAAAAGTGGTGCCGCGCTCTGTCAGCCACGCCTTGGGGTTTCCGCTGTCGCGAACCTTTTGGACCGCGTGCTCCATGGACTCGGCGCTCAAGAATTGGCCCTTCTTGATGTTGACCACCTTGCCTGTATTGGCCGCAGCGACGAGGAGATCGGTCTGGCGGCATAGAAACGCAGGGATTTGCAGCACATCCACGTAAGCTGCAGCCACAGCGGCCTCTTCTGCGGTGTGGATATCCGTGGTCACCGGGATGCCAAAGTGGTGGGCCACCTTCGCCAAAATGTCCAATGCCGCTTCATCACCGATGCCCGTGAAGCTGTCGATGCGCGACCGGTTGGCCTTGCGGTAACTGCCCTTGAAAATGAGGGGCAGGTCCAGTGCTGAGCACGTCTCGACCAACGATTCGGCAATCCGAAAGGCCATGTCCTCGCCTTCGATGGCACAAGGGCCTGCGATGATCTGAAGTCGGTCGCCTGCGGTCCATCCGGAGGTCTGAAGGTTGCGTTCCATGGTGCGAAGGTCGTGAAGGCTTAGAAGGTGCGTTGCCAATGAATGCCGAGGCCCATGCGCCCACCCGTTCCGGCCAATGCCAACCAGCGCGTGCGGATGGCGAGGGTGCCGCCGGGGCGCCCTTGGCGCACTGCCCTCGAAGGAAAGTTGAAGTTCAAAGGAATAAAAGTGCCCCCAAAGCCCCCATAGGCCAAGCCCACTTCGGTATGCACCGCCCCCCTTCCACTGCGTCGAATCAGCGCCCATTCCCATCGCGGCGCAATGGACAGTTTCTCTGCGGTCAAGGACCACACGACACCCGGCAAACGGATGGCACCGCGGTCCCATCGGAAAGACAACGTATGGGGCAAGGAGCGCTCAAACCCGTCCAGTAGGGTGTCCCGCTGTACCGCCCCAGAAAAGTCAGGTCCTTCGCCGGTGATCAAAGCCCACCCAGGGGTTGAAAAAGCCGTATCCATCAGGGCGACTTCGGTTTGCCAGCGACCTCCCTTTCCCAAGTTGCGAAGGGACACCGACCAGCGGTCTGGTCGACCCTGACCACCATGGGCCTCTTCCCATACCATGGCCAGGTCGAAGGCCAATGCGCTGCCCGAACTGAGGTTGCGAAACTGCATGGCATTGAGTCTGCCTTCGGCCACTTCATCGGTCCATTGGTATTCACTCCCTCGGTGCACCCCTCCAGCAATGGAACGGTGTAGCTCGCCCATGCGCACCCCCCACTCCACAGACCACAGCAAAGGGTTTCTACGCAAAGTCATCGGGACCGTACGGACACCGCCGATGCGCAGCAAAGTCGCCGCAGTCAAATTGTAGCGGACCCCCTTTAAGCTCCCGTCGTTACCAATGCCATGCCGGCCAAAGACCAAAGTCGCAGCTGCCGGACTCCAAAAGGCCGAAGCCCACTGCGCAGTTTCTAAACCGATAACCGTCTTCCATCGCCCATCCCTTTGGGGTTTGAACAGCTCCAATGCCGGCAGCACCATGCGCACTCCGGCACGGGTCGTTCCGCCGGCAAACCCCCTCCCTTTCCAATGGGTGAGCGAGGTCGTCGACCGCACTGGAGATGAAATGTCGCCGCCGAATGCGAAGCCGGCCAGCACGAATTTATTGAGCGCGTTGGAAGCCCATTGGCCCTCGGCGTAGACCTCCATTTGGCTGATGGGTGGCGGTACAAGCACACTGTCACCTTCGCTTTGAGCCCAAACCCCCGATGCCCAGAGGGCTGCTATGAGAAAGACAGGCCTCATTGGATGGACAGGACTGCATCTCCATCGAGGTGACCGCGAACGACAAGGCTCTGTGCCACATTGAATGCCGCACCCGCCTCTGGCGTTTCCAACATCACTTTGACCTCCAGTTCAGCGCCCAATCGCAAGGCGGAAAACTGAATGGGCAACAGGGGCAACGTGAACTCGGACACCACTGGGCCAGCGGCGACCCCCATACCCGGCGCCGCTTCCATCACCGGAAAAGAGAAGAAGGAACCCGCTCCGTTTGGCCCTTCTAACAAGAGCAATTGTGAGGGGACATTGACCAAAGACAACGCTATACTGACGCCGACAGGTAGCGTGCTCTCCAAAGAAAAAATCAGGTCGCCGTCGAACTCGATGCCTTCTGGCAATTCTGGTTCGAGCGTATCGACCCATGCGGCACGAGACGCCCCTACGTTCAGCGGTGCAGTCAGCGTCCACTCCAATTCAGGCAACCGCTCCAGATCGATGCGGTCATAGCCACCCGTCACATCACCCAGAGGGTTGACTTCTGCCGAACCTGAGAAGGCAAAAGCGTCTGGTATCGACGATAAAAATGCGGGCACATTGCCTGCTCCTGTCCCAAGAACATATCCGGCTCGGGCGTCCTCAATCTCCCACATTGCCATCCCTTGAGACTCTGTAACCGTTGCCCTCGGCAGCAAGATGGGCGACGACAATGCAGGGTCTACCAATGCCGTTTCCGCAGGATCCTGCCCACCATCTGCGCGCAACACTTCATCTATCGTCATGCCCAGGTCAATGCCGGCAGTGTTGATGAACTCAACCCCCAACTCCAGCGAGGTCCAAGCCACTTGAAGCTCCTGCAGGTTGTCAAGGCCATCCAAATTCACAGACTCCTGCACCTCTATTGTTCGGGTGCCAAAACGCCCCTCTACCTGGGCCACCTGCAGGCCCTCAAATGCGACATCCAACGACAGCATATCGCTGCCCAAAAGGCCAACATCGCCCGTTGCATCGGGGGGGACACCCACCGACCACGATGTTTTTAACTTACTTAATTCTAATCCATTAGAACCCCCTAGATCAAGTTCAACTCCAGCAAGAGGTAAGCTGTATTGCGCAGGTTCCCCGGGCGTGATTTGCAACACCACTTCGCTGCTTCCTCCGTTGGTGCTTTCAGGGAACGCGGCCCCTTCAATGTTGTACCTCAGCTCCAACGGGCCTTGCACTGTGCTGGAGGCTGTCAAGACCAAGGTCCCTGCCGCCATCCTCACGCGGCGCAGGTCAACTTCGGGAACGGACAGGTTGACCGTTTCCACCTCAGACCACACCTCTGCTCCAGGGGGGATGGGAATCGGCCCTCCGATGAAGGGCAGCACAAGCTCTGATGACCAGCTTGTATCGAGGTTGGGCAGCAGTGCTCCTGAAGTCAAGAGGGCGGTGCGATCAGAGGCACTGAGCTTTAACCCCTCTTCGCCGTCTGTCCACAACGTGTCAGACACCAAGTCGGACCATGTCATGGTATCGGTCAGAAATATGACGCGATGCAATGGGGCGCGCCAAGTCACAGGTTGGCTCCGGCACCCCCACAACAAAAGCGCTGTCCATGCGACCGTAAAAGCAGCCAACCTGCTCATAGGGCGGGCGGTTTTCTCCACGGTTCAAAGCAGAGGAATACAGCCAGTCCTAAAGGAAATATGGCGGGATGAAAAGCCTGCATGCTCATGGTGAAGTCGGACAAACTCAGCAGTGCGGTGCCTCCTGCGGCGAGCCCCATGGCCCGCCCTACTTGGCGCTTCCAGCGGGGCGAACCCTCCCGCAACCCAGGCCCCATCAAATGGAATGGCAAGGCCCAAAGGAGGTTGAGGTTATACCGCGTATCGGCATGGTCTGTTCCCCACCATAAAAACGCCAACAAGCACCCTACCAGTCCGGTCAGAATGGGCAACATCCTGCGGAGCCAACGCTTGCCCAACAACACCTCCAAACCGCACCAGATGAACATGACCCACGCTGCTGAAACCGGCCAACCTGCGCGGTCCGGTGCCCGAGGTATCATGCTGGGCAACAGTTCGCGCTGGGCCCGAACCAAGGAGCGCTCCTCGATGGTGCGCGCGTCCATGACCATGCCCTCCAACTCAACCGCCAGATGGTCGGGCAAAAAGGCAGCTCCGCACCGACCCAGTGGAGCGTCCACTGGCAGTCCCAGCACCACATCGATTCCGAATCGCGTGAGGGGAATGCCCCCCAACTTGGCGCGCAGGAGGTCCCTGAAAGTGCTGTCTCTGCGGTCCACACAGTCCACCGTCAACCGCGGCCCAAAAACGTCATCCAGCACCTTGATTACCCGCGTTGCACAGTTGTCGTAAAGGAACTGGTAGCGGTAGTCTCGGTGGTCGGGATGGGCATTGGCCAGGAGATAAGCATCGAGCCGAGCGATGTCTTCACTGGACAATTCCAACTCTTGCTCGCTGACCCCTCTCCCACTGCGGATGTACTCCTCTAGAAACCCTCCAAAGGTGCTCGTGCTCAAAGAGTAAATCAGTTCACCTTGGATGAAGCGGCCGTAAAACCCTTCGCTGAATTGAAAGGTTCCAAAGTTGTAGACGCGGTCCAATGGTGGATCGGCGGCCAAATCGGTGATCCGAATGGCCGTATGTCCAAAAGCGCTGTATAACGCCATTCCAGGACTGCAAGTCAAGACACTGGCCTTGGCCGCATCGGAGAAGTTGCGCAAAGGGGCATCCGCCTCGGGCGGAAAGGGCACCGATTGACCCGCTCCTGAAAAGAGGAAGGCCATGCATGCGGTTAAAATCCAGAGCTGCTTCACGATGGCAATATGGTTCCAGAGAATGGCATCTCCACAGGCCCGGACAACCAGGCGCGCTTTTCGTCTTCAAAAACCACCCCGAGTTTGCCTCCTGGAGCCTGGAACTTAAATGCCTCGCCCCCGACACTCCACCGCAGCACCGCCGCAGCCGCTACGGTGCCACTGCCACAACTCAAGGTCTCGCCTTCCACTCCTTTCTCAAACGTTCTGATGGCGTAAAATCCATCCGCATCCGGTGAGGTGGCCACCACATTGACATTCACCCCTTGCGGCGCAAAATCTGCGTGGTGACGCAGTGGCGGAGCCAAGGATTCCAAGTCTAAATCAGCCAATTCTTGGGCCATCATGCCCAAGACGAGGTGCTCGGTCCCTGAGTGCACAAAGGCGCCGTGTGCCGTGTCTCGTGGTGTTTCCATGAGCAACAAGTCCACGCACGGCTCCCCCTTTATCCAATGGCCTTCGTGAAGACCGTCGAGCGCCGTGAAGTGGGCATCGTTAAACGCATTGTCAGACAGGCTGCGCCACCAGGTAAAAGCAGCGCGCGCTCCATTTCCGCAAAAAGCCTCGCTCCCGTCAGGGTTCAGAAATGTGAGGTGGAAATCCGTGCCCACTTTTCCTGGCCTGAGCAACAAAATACCGTCGGCACCTATGCCGTGCTTGCGGTCACACCATTGGGCAGCTTGTGCTGGAGTTGGTGTCCACACCTCCTCGTTTTGCCCCCTTAAATCGAGGGCAATGAAGTCATTTCCGGCGGCATCCAATTTCACAAACTCCATCCGCTGCAAGGTACACCTCCGGATTCGTGGATGGGCGTGACAGGAATTGCGAAACGGCTATCTTGGAACATGACCTCATGTTTGAAGAAGACCAGGATCCTCATCGGCGCAAGCATGCTCTCTTGTGGGGCGCCCTGCATGGAGGCTCAGATTGACATCAACAATGCCCAACTGCCATTGCCAGTGTTGTTCCTGCATGGAATGAGCGGCGATGCCAGCAGTTGGGGAGGGATGGCCGCCCTGCTTTCGAATGACGCAGGCCTGACCGAAGGAATGGAGCTCCAATACTGCCTCAATGGCGATGGCTCCGAAAACAGCTCGACCTTGGATGAAGTGCTGCCTTTTACGTCCCTGCCTGCCGGGCATGCGGATTTCTTTCGGATCAATTTTGAGTGCAATGCCGGCGGCACCTGTTGGTCCAATTCAAGCGCCAATTCCGATGACATCTTTAGCGGACAGGCAGCGGCGGCAAAGCAAGGACTGGCGGTGGCCGATGCTGTGGCCGAAATCTTAGAAGCGACCGGCGCTCCAGAAATCGTTCTGGTCGGACACTCTATGGGCGGTTTGGCCGCGCGTGAATACCTGCAAAATCCTGAGTTTTGGCCAGTGGACGAAAATGGCGTGGCCCACCACCATGTGGCCAAGCTGGTCACATCAGGCACACCACACAATGGCAGCAATTTCACGGTCGGTTGGCTGGAGGACTTGGGCGACCTGTTTGGGTTTGACATTGAGCAGCGATCCGACGCCGTTCGCGATCTGAGAACGGACTATTTCTACTCGGGCGACCCCGGCGTTTTTCTGTTTGGCGGCCTTGAAGACAATTGGGTCCTCTGGGATTTCCTGTTCCAGAACTTCTGGAATGTCGATGTGAACTGCAATGGAAATGAGGGCGACAACATCGTAGGGCTCAACCAAAAGCCCCTTTCCGACGACCTTGAGTTTGCCTTTATCACCTCTTACGACGACGGTGTCGTCTCGGCGTTTAGCTCGGATGCCATGGTGACGATGTACAACCCCACCCACAGGGAACGGTTCTTTGTCAACGGCGTGTTTCATACCTCTCTCAACGATGAGCTGGCCCTCACGCTCAAGGGCATGGACGAACCCGACGATATACAAACGGCCTATCCCATTGTATCGGGACAGACCATCATGGGCTTTACTTCCGAGCAGGGTACGGATGCCCCCCACCCCGGCGAGGACCGCGATGTCTATGTCATGCAAGTGGACGCCCCCTCTATTGCGACGCTGGACACCCTTTGGTTTGGGGGAGGATTGACGGAGGCTTCTTGGCTCGATGCCACTGGCAATGTGATCGGTGATGCGCTCGCAGCCGAAGGCACCCTGCTCGATGTAGGCTCCGTGTTTTTGCGCTTGACCACTGCCCCTGGCCCAGCCGTCACCAACCACCTTTTCGCCCCTGATTTTGCCCCCGCTCCCCCGGCTTGTCCCGAAGACTTGGACAACAACGGCGTCATTACTGCTACAGATGTTCTGCTTTCCCTGTCACAATTCGGTTGTTCCGATGCAGACTTCCCAGAAGGATGCAGCTCTGATGTGGACGGAGATGGCATCGTAGGTGTAAACGACATACTGTCGATCCTCAGCATGTTCGGCACATTCTGCTGACCCCTTTCTTGTTGGTCCGCTTCAAAATGACCGAGCAAGCAAAAGGGCTGCCCTCTCGGACAGCCCTTTACTTTCATTATATCAATGTACTGCGGTATCACTCATCGCAATACGACCCGAAGGCGTCGAGAACATCGAGGAGGTCCATGATTCCCACTTGTCCGTCGCCGTTGGCGTCGCCTTCGCAAGTAGTGGCCACCACTGTATCCATATCAAACGTGCAAGAGCCATCATCTGCTGTAGCATCGGCGGCATAATTCTCAGCATCGATATAGGTGCACCCGAGGCAACCATACTCACACAATCCCGGATCGCTGTCTGTCGCCAATATGTTGAAGTTGCAAGCGTCGACATGCTGACAGCCCACAAATTCATTTTCGTCGCAAATGCCGTCGCCATCTGCATCGTTGATACAGGTTCCATCGCAGTTTCGGGCGGAATCTGAAGGATAGATACATGACCCTTCTTCTGTAGCATGAACAAGGTAGTTGCACGCCGAATCGTCCTGGCACCCGACAATTTCGAGTTGGTCACACACCCCGTCTTCATCGGCATCAAGAATGCAGACACCCGACTGATCGTAGACGCCACCAAAGTCGCAAGACCCATCGTTGAGCACCGCAGACGCGTCGTAGTTCAAGGCGGTTTCATTCGTGCAACCCGAGCACGCTTCAGATTCATTGAACGAGACCAATTGCAGTCCCTCTGTGGAATTCCCGCACGCATCCATTGCAGTGTAGAGTCGAATCAACTGTCCGGGAACATCGGACCCGTAGGCCGAGAATGAAGCGAACGTCAAGTTGACCAAACCACAAGTGTCAGCAGCCTCTGCTAAAGGCATTAAGAACGAAGAGCATTCTGCCTCCACAAAGGGGTCCAAGGTGGTGAATGAAGGCGCAACGGTGTCGACCAGCTGGATGGTTTGAATCGTGGAATCCGCGTTTCCGCATGCGTCAACTGCAGTGTGAATGCGTAAAATCGTGTACTCCTGCGGGCAGTCACCTGGCTGAATGGAATCCATGAAGGAAATCATGGGCTCAGCACATGCATCTGCGGCCGTAATGGCGCTGTCGGGCACAGTCTGCTCGCAAGACAACACCAAGTCAGCTGGACCTGCGGAAATGACCGGCGCCAGTGTATCCACGAATTGAACTTCTTGGACAGCAGACACGGCATTTCCACAGCCATCTGTGGCCGTAAACGTGCGCAACAAGGTGTACTCAGAAGGACAATCACCTGCCTCTTCCCCTGTTGTCAAAACCAGCTCAGAGCCGCTGCACTCATCCTGGTGGATGGGCATGTCAATCGGAGCGTTTGCATCGCAACTGAGCTGCACGTCATCAGGCATACCAGCAATGGTCGGGGGTAAGGTGTCCCGGATACTGACCTCATAACTGACTTCAGTCTCATTGCCGCAGACATCCGAAGCCAATATCGTGCGCATCAACATGTAGTTGCCTGCGCAAATGGCCAAGGCGCTGTCCACCCACATGCTGTCAATGCTGTATGTGATGCCCGCTAAATTGTGACAAGCATCCACCGCTTGAGCAGCTCCGAAGTCCGAGGTATCAGGACAGCTGAACACGACCATGTCCGGCATGACCGTGATTTCTGGTCCCGTCTCATCTTTCACCGCATACGTCTCCATGGCGACCGTGAGCAGGCCTTGATTCAGGTTAAGCCCAATGTGCTGGAAGGTGATGTATTGGGCGCAAGCCGTGGTTGTATCCACCGCCACAACCTCAGAGTAAACCACAGAAGCGGAAGAGTCACAAGGATTGTATGCTGTGGCTGCGGGGATGTCCATGGGGAGGTCTTCGACGCAGGTCACAAAAGTGGTATCCGATAAAGTTGGATCAAAGACTGGCGAACAATAATTCGGCGGATACGTGCAGGGTCCAGAGAAAACTGCATCTGGAGAAAAGTTGACTGCCTCCGGATCAAAACACCCGACTTCTTGGACTTGGTCGCAAATACCATCGTCGTTGGTATCGACGTTGCATGTATCGGCGCAGCTGTATAGCAGCAAGGAAGCTGTTGAATCACCTACTGCTGCAATTTCTAAACTGAGGGACCAAGACGCAAAGGCATTGGTCGTGAGGGTGTCCGTATTGCCTTCTTTCAGCATAAAGGTCCAATCTCCTTCCCCCAATGTACCGGCGAAACCGGGCATGACTAAACCGTAGAAATTGAAGGGTTGGGCCAAGTTGTCGAGAATGTCATCCCCTGGCATGGACCCTGGACTCACACCAACCAAAGCGCCTCCATCCAAAGCCATTGCTGCCGCGTAGAAATCGGCCTCAGACTGAATGACAGGCAACGAGTCTCCAGGTCCTACTCCCATGAATGCCCCGTTGCCAAAAGGCAGGGAAATTTCGGGATTGGCTGCCGCATAGCTGCTTTGGTCATACTCGAGCAGACGTGCTCCGGTCATTTCAAAACCAGCGGGAATGCCAATGGTGAAGTACTCGGGGTCCGAATTCATTTGCTGAAAATTGATGGCTTCGCCGCTCAACTGGTAAGCACCCGCACCCATCCATGGAATCGCCGTAGGCTCAGCTGCATTGCTCGAAACATCGCCGTCAGTTTCTTCATTGTAAGTCCAAACGGTCTCCAGCTGGAAGGTCAAGTCGGGTCCATCCCCACCGCAAATGCCGCAATCATCGGTATAGAGACACTCCAAAGCGAAGGGGTTCATGTAGTTGCAGGCAACCGTGTCCGTGCACAAATCCGCAGCGCCGCAGACGCCATCTCCATCCCCGTCCACGTTGCCGACACAATCACAGTTTCCAGCGGGAATGCCATCGCCGCCGCATGTACCGCACTCATCGAGCACGTTGCCATTGCAATCGCAGTCCCCCTCTGGAATGCCATCGCCACCGCACACCCCGCATTCGTCTGCATATAGACAGACTGCATTGGCGCCATTGTCGTAGTTGCATGCCGACAGGTCAGTGCAATTGTCTGCATCGTCACAAACCCCATCTTCATCGTTATCGGAGGTACAGTCCCCTCCACAAACGCCTATGACATCGAAGATGTAGCAGGCGGCAGAGTCAGTGGCGAGGGTGTCGTAATTGCAAGCCAGGGTATCTAAGCAACCGAGAACTTCGAGTTCATCGCAAATGCCGTCGCCATCTGTGTCGTTCAGGCAGATGCTGTCACAGTCCAAATACTGACCCGCAAATGCGCAGGAGTCTGCGGCCTGCATAAAATTGCAAGCCAACGTATCCACACAGGCGTCAGAATCATCGCAAGTGCCATCGGCATCCACGTCCACGCCGCTGCCATCGCATTGTTCGCATACGTCCGGCATCACACAACTGTCATCGTCTCCGAGGGCCGATGCGTCGTAGTTGCAAGCATTAGCATCGGTACAGCCACAGAAATCCTGACCCACCAAGGATCCTGAAATGACCGCATTGTCTATGTCGAAATTGGTCACGGTACTCGTGGACTGAATGGACACTGAGCCATCGGAAATTGAGATGGAAGGACCGCTGATGAGACCCACAATGTTGGAATCGATGTCCAACTGTACGGTGATGGTACTCACCACAAACAAGTTGAGGCTATCAACCCCATCTGTGAGGATGCTGGTAAATTGAGCTGTGGAGGTCCTCTCTCCGGTTGAGGACACAAAGTCGGAGTAGTTTTCGGACCCCAGCAGGGCTCCAGTCAAACTCCAGCTGCTGTCTGCAGCCGTGGCCTCGATTGTAGGTGGAACGCTGGTATCGGCGCCAAAGGCATTGGAATTGGTGAAGGTTCCGCCTACAAAGGCATCGCAGTCGGCAGAGAGAATATCAGCCAAAGACTGGGCCTGAGCCGAAAAGGACGATAGGCACGTTAAGGCCAAGATCAGACAAGAAATATGATATCGCATGGTGTAACGATGGGGGGTTAGATAGATTAAGGTTTGGCTATTGCTTTGATTAAGGGCATTCAGAACCCAGTGCCACGAGCATGTCGAGGAGGTCCGAAATGTTGACACCGCCGTCTCCATTGGAGTCAAAACGACAGTCTCCGGTTGGGAAGACGCAACTGCCATCGTCATATGCTGCAGTCGGATTGTAATTGTATGCTTCTGGGTAGGCGCACCCTCCTATACCTGGCTCGTCGCAAATGCCATCTCCATTGAAGTCAAACCAACACTCTCCCTCGCAGTCCTTCCAGGGCGCCGCGAACAGACAGCTCCCGTCTTCCTCGGATGCATCTGGGTCAAAATTGCACGCCGTGGAATAGGTGCAGCCTTCTTGCTCGTCTTCGTCACATACCCCGTCGCCATCCGAGTCGTTTAGGCAGTTGCCTGAACAATTCAAGTGGTCTACCCCGAACACATCGACGGGGTAAAGGCAGGAATCAGCCACCTGGTTCTCAGGATCTACCAAAGGGTCGTAATTGCAAGCATCCAATGCTGTGCAGCCCATGTACTCATTGTCGTCGCAGACCCCATCGTTGTCTGCGTCACCAAGACAGGCCCCTGTGCAGTCATAGCCGCTGTCAGCATAAATACATGAGCCGTTATTGAAAGTGGCGGATGGGCTGTAATTGCATGCTTGAGCGTCGTTGCACCCCTCCACAGAGGGCGGAATACTTATGGCAACTCCCATCACCTCTGGGCTCCCCCCATCGAGGTTCTTGAATTTGATATTGACCAACACGCTCATGCTTCCAGAACTCGCGAGCTGCGCAACCAACACCCTTCCATCTGGTCCTGAGATGGCGTCGGGCTCAGTCCCTGGTATGATGGCCAATCCGCCGCCATTTGGGTCTGACTCCTCAAAATCTCCACCTGCCTCAAATTCAGTGAAGTCCAAGCCTACGGAGAGCAGGCTTACACTTCCGTTGGCATCGCCGCCGATGGTAAACCATGAATCCATCGCAGATGTCGCAGTACTGACGGCAGGGAGGTTGGTCGCGAGCGGACCGCCATCTGGAGACTGATAAAACCCTGCTTCAGCAACGGCCATCCATGGATGTTGCTCCGTTCCAAAGATGGAAATCAGCTCGTATCCCGCGGAGTCAAACTGGGCATACACCCTGTACAGCATCTCCCCCCCTGGGCCCATGCCTACCTGCTGCTGCGTCAGTCCGATGAACCCTGCCGCCGATGTGTCTGGCTCATTGGGTTCGCTGATGCAACTCCCATCATCTTCTGTAGCCTGCGCATTGTAGTTATCTGCGGACGGATCTGTGCAACCGGCCACCTCTTCATCGTCACAGATTCCATTGTTGTTGAAATCGGCAGAGCAATCGCCCCCGCAAACTTCCAAAGCGTCCAAAGTCTGACAGCTCCCATCGTCCTCAGTGGCATCGACATCAAAATTGCAGGCCGCAACGTCTGTGCAACCGGGCGTGTTGCCTGGGATGGTTAGAACGACACCGGTGACTTCTTCTGAAGTCCCACCTTCAATCAACACACTCAGATTTGTCGACAGGTTCACTTCACCCTCAGTGGTGATCTGGGCCATTAAAACCCGGCCCAGACTGTCGGCCAAACCAAATCCTGAACCAGGAAACGACGCGACCGCCCCTCCAAATTCAGGGTCGCTTATGAGGTCCTGCCCATTTTCAAAATCCTCCCCACTCAAACCTACTATGATACTGGACCCACTGTTTCCTAAAGTCACCCAGCTGTCCCTTTGCAAAAGCGATTCATTGCCTTCTGGATAACCAAGCCCTCCTTCTGCCATTTGATAAAAAGACGTTGTGGTCTGCAGGTGTAGTGGTGATTCTGCCGTGCCAAACCAGCTGACCAAACCCTCATTGGGATTGGAAAAATTGGCATAGATCCTATATGTTGGGGGCAACGCCGCCGTCGCCGCTTCATGCACACTAAAAGACAATCCTGTAAAAGACCCTGTCGGATAGGTGCAACTGCCATCGTCAATCAACGCGTCAGGATTAAAGTTCAAAGCCAGCTCTGAGGTACACCCTTCCTGCCCAAAGGGCTGCAGGGTAACGGAAAGGCCCGTTTCGAGCACAGCAGGAAGTTCTGCTGAAGGCTTCCATTGAACATTTAATGTCAAATCCACAGGACCTGGTGACACAAATTGTCCGAGCAACACCTCTCCCCCGTTCGACTCCCCTTGTGATGAGAAAGGCAATAGAAAAAAGCCTCCTCCAAATGAATCTGAACTTGAGAATGTCCCTCCGCTTGCAAAGGCCTCCGTTGCAGCTGTCCAACCTGCGCCACCTGTGGCCTGCACATTGCTGGTTCCACTGGGAATACCAATGGTAAACCAGCTGTCTGTGTCCAAGGCATCAGCGCCTTGGGACAACAGTGCCGCATCATCAGACTGATAAAACCCTTGCACCGCACTGGCGATCAAAGGATGAGCCTCATCCGAAAAGAGACTGAGGACCGACGCACCTTCTGGAATGGCCAAAGAAACCCTGTGGACTGTCCCTTCAGCTTCGACCCTGACTACTTCTGTTTGAAGAACGGCTTGCCCAGAAACCTGAAGACAAATAGCCGTTGTTATTAAGAAGGCAAGAAGACGCGCATTGAACATGACAAGAAGGTTTGGCTGAAAGTGCGATTGAATTCAGGCAATCACCCCTTGTTTATAGATAACTCTTCGTATCAACCTTTAATGAACTCACATGTCATTATTTATGCCGCTAATTATATATGACCAATACTTCTCTGGGTTGTATTGCCGCTTAAACATTTTATTTAATCGCCTAAAATTACTCAGCTCATTAGTGCACTGGGCATTACAGACTCTCAGGGTCTTAGAAAGAGAGGCTTCCCACCTTCAGCCCCCCTTGCGGCCCGCCCCAACCCATGAAATCCAGTGCATAGAAAAGGCCGCCCGAGGGCGGCCTTTTCATCACTGAAATAGATGGAAGATCACTGCGAAACGAGCAGCTTCTTCACCACCAAGTATTGTGCACTTGAGAGTCGAATCTGGTACATACCAGCGTCGAGGTCATTGGCTTCAATGTCGAGCGTGTGGTTCACGTTCGGTGAAGCAATACCGTCGTACAACTCGGCAATCAATGTTCCGTCCATGGCCACCATGTCCACACGCAAGCGCATGTTCTCGGTCACGGTGAAGCCCAAGAGGCTCCAATCGTTGGTTGGGTTTGGCTGCAAGTTGGTGACGCGAATTGGCGTCTTACCCGTGGTGAGGTCACCGGATCCACCCAACACAACAGGTGTGTGATCACCGATGACACCGCCACCAAGCTCAGCTTCTCCGTCTGAGAAATCGTCGCACATTTCCTCATCGTTCACACTCAATGTGTAACTGAAGCTGCTCGAGTTCTCGCAATCATCAACTGCGGTGTATGTCCTGGTCACGCTCCATGGGAGGCAGCAATCCAAATCACCGAAGATGTCTCCAGTGCCATTGATCTGCTGGCTCTGGAATTGACCAGAGTAGTACATCCAAGCACCGTAACCGTAGTTGGCATTTTGGCCACTTCCACCGAGTCCAACTTGGAGACCGAACAACTCATTGGTCGGTGCGTGGAACGCCTGAAGCGAGTCACCAGCGTAAGTGCCTGTTCCAATCAAACTTCCTTCCTCGAGGATTCTGTAATCCCAGTTCTCGTGGTCGTCACCAATGTTGCCACAGTCCAGCTTGTAGGTGTGGGCGCCAGGCTGAGCCTGCCACTCGTCCCAATCCATTGCAGCGCTGTAAGTCATTTCGATGATCCAACCTCCGCCGGATCCATCGATTGACATCACTTCCTGTGTCAAGCTCCATGTTCCATCCACATTGTTTGAAATCAATCCAGAACCTGTGACGTCGGCATACATCTCCGTTCCGATGCCAGGCAGGCTAAAGAGACGCAAGTTGTGGGGATCATGACCTGTGCAGGTCTCTCCACTTTCGAATGCCTCTGGAATAGAGCTCTGGCAGAAGGAAAGGACCTCATCAGTTGGTGCGTACTGGCCATCAAAAGTGTCCAACAACGTGAGGCTCACTTCTGAGTCACAATTGTCAGCCACAGCAATGTCATCGCAGGCCAAGGATGTCTCCCAATCCACTTCACCATTCAAAGAAGTGCAGCAATCGTATTCGGTTCCTCCATTACTGAAATCGCACGTATTGGTGAACTGTGGAGCCAGGCTATCAATCACCTCAACCACTTGCGCATACATCACAACGCTGTCGTTTCCACATTCGTCAGATGCGGTCACGGTGAATGAACGTGTGAAGGAATAGCTGCCTTCCAGCGCAGAATCTGTGTCTGAGCAGGTCAACACTGCCTGACTGTCCGAGTACTCCACAATGAGGGTGTCCATGGTGCAGTTATCGCTCGCGGTGTAGACCAAGCCTCCAACGGTAGCGTAGGATGTATCAACGAAGCAATTCGCATCGGTGTACAGCTGGATGGAGTCCATACCGGTCACAGTCAGTGATGGCTTGGTATTGTCCTCTACGGTGATGGTCTGCATGCACGTTTCAGTGGTGCTGTTGCCACAACCGTCTGTTGCCGTTACCGTCCAAGTCCGCTCGATGCTATAGCAACCAGCGCTTACACTGTCGACCACCGCGTCAGAGAAGTACAGCGTATCGCTGTCCACATAGCAGTTGTCACTCGTGGAGAAGGCTGGTCCTCCGGTCGCGCTGCTGTCGGTGTCCGCATAGCAGCTTTCTAAAGCCTCAACAATAGCTGGGGCAGGGCAAGTCAGCGTCACCATTGGTGCGATGGTATCGCGCACAGTGATGTTCTGCACACAAGACTTCTCCGTGGTATTGTTGCACGTGTCCTTGGCCACTGCCATCCATGTCCGGACCACTGTGTACTCGCTGCCGCACCCTGGGGTCACCACATCTGAGTAGGTCACCACAAGATTTGGCGTGTTGTCGCAGTTGTCGCTCAACGTAGTCGCCGCCTCGCCGATCGAACCTGTGGTCGTATCTGCATCGCAAGTCGCGTTTAGATACAACGTGGTGTCAGAAGGGCACGTGATGGTCAACTCTGGCGCCACCGTATCGATGACATTAACCACCTGCTCAATGGTGCTGTAGTTGCCGCAGTCATCGATGGCCTTGTAGACCCTCAAGTATGTGGCTGGACAAGCGCCGGACTGCTCAGTGCTGCTGTCGATTGTAATCGATGCATCACCGTCGCAGTTGTCAGCAGCGGTCACTGCGTACAATGTTGATGGGTCGTAGAGCTCACAAGAGATGGTGTAAACACTGTCTGCTGTGAGAACCGGAGCCAACGTATCCAATACCGTGATGATTTGGGCACAGTTAGAGGTGTCCCCTGTCAGACCACATGCATCAGTCGCCGCCGCGTAGAACGTACGGGTAAACGAGTAGCTGCCTTGCAGGTCGGTATCATCACCTGTGCAGGTGTACACCAACTCACTGTCGCTGTAATACTCATCCAAGGTTGGATTAGAATCGCACACGTCAGATGCTGATGAGGAAGCCAAGCCCAACGTACCTGAAGTGGTATCCACTGCGCAGTTTGCATCGAGGTAAATCGTCGTGTCGTTCGCACAGATCATCGTCGGTGCGTCAGGCGCGGTGGTGTCTTCGATCACGAAGCGGGCCATCGTTGTGGACGCATTGCCGCAAGAGTCCGTCGCCGTGAAGGTCACCTCGCTTTCGCCAGTGGCACCGCAGAGGTCACTCAAAGCAACGTGGTCGTTGCTCCAAATCACAGGACCGCTGCAAGCATCTGTAGCCTCGGCTCCGCCGTTGTCTGCCAACCAAGCTGCCAATGCAGCCGCGTTTCCAGCCCCGTCGCATTCGACCGTGTCATTCTCTGCCTCAACCGTGATCGTTGGATCGGTGGTGTCTTCGATGATGAACGTCGCTGTCGTCGTGCTGCTGTTGTTGCAGTCGTCTGCTGCTGTGAAGGTCACAGATACAGTTCCGGTTGCTCCACATGAGTCGGCGAAGTTTGAAGCATCGTAGTTGTTCGTCCAGGACAGCTCTGAATCACAGTTATCTGTGCCGGTAGCACCGCCATTGTCTGCGAGCCAAGCTGCCAGTTCAGCTGTGTTTCCTGAACCATCACACTCGACAGTTTCATCCAAAGCTGCTGTTAATACAGGAGACAACGTATCCAATACCGTGATGATTTGGGCACAGTTAGAGGTGTCCCCTGTCAGATCACATGCATCAGTAGCCGCCGCGTAGAACGTACGGGTAAACGAGTAGCTGCCTTGCAGGTCGGTATCATCACCTGTGCAGGTGTACACCAACTCACTGTCGCTGTAATACTCATCCAAGGTTGGATTAGAATCGCACACGTCAGATGCTGATGAGGAAGCCAAGCCCAACGTACCTGAAGTGGTATCCACTGCGCAGTTTGCATCGAGGTAAATCGTCGTGTCGTTCGCACAGATCATCGTCGGTGCGTCAGGCGCGGTGGTGTCTTCGATCACGAAGCGGGCCATCGTTGTGGACGCATTGCCGCAAGAGTCCGTCGCCGTGAAGGTCACCTCGCTTTCGCCAGTGGCACCGCAGAGGTCACTCAAAGCAACGTGGTCGTTGCTCCAAATCACAGGACCGCTGCAAGCATCTGTAGCCTCGGCTCCGCCGTTGTCTGCCAACCAAGCTGCCAATGCAGCCGCGTTTCCAGCCCCGTCGCATTCGACCGTGTCATTCTCTGCCTCAACCGTGATCGTTGGATCGGTGGTGTCTTCGATGATGAACGTCGCTGTCGTCGTGCTCATGTTGTTGCAGTCGTCTGCTGCTGTGAAGGTCACAGATACAGTTCCGGTTGCTCCACATGAGTCGGCGAAGTTTGAAGCATCATAGTTGTTCGTCCAGGTCAGCTCTGAATCACAGTTGTCTGTGCCGGTAGCTCCGCCATTGTCGGCGAGCCAAGCTGCCAGTTCAGCTGTGTTTCCTGAACCATCACACTCGACGGTTTCATCCAAAGCTGCTGTCAATACAGGAGACAACGTATCCAATACCGTGATGATTTGGGCACAGTTAGAGGTGTCCCCTGTCAATTCACATGCATCAGTAGCCGCCGCGTAGAACGTACGGGTAAACGTATAGCTGCCTTCGACATTGCCGTCGCCAATAGGTTGACTTGCAACCGTAGGCTGCTCATTGAAGCGAGACCACTGTCCCTCGTCGATGACCACTACCATGTCGTTCCAGTCATCGCCTCCTTCCTCAACAAGCAACAACTGAATGCCGCCAGATGCCTGTGGAGAATCGGTGGGAATCTCGCTTCCGATATACAAGGTGCCGTTCGGTGCATCACAAGGACCATAGATCTGGCCGCCGGTAAGTTCCAGGGTCACGGTGCCGTCATTCTCCTCAAACGTACCCACTTCGGGGACGATGATGCTGTGGAAGATGCCGGACTCCTCGGTGATGGTAAACGTGATGGTCACTTCACCCGAATATGACATCAAATCGAGATAAACCCCTTCTCCATCCCACGTGTCAACAGGGACGGGTTGGCTGGCTGTAACGCAGGTGTATGTCAACTCGCTGTCGATGTAGTACTCATCCATGGATGGATCAGAATCGCACACGTCAGATGCTGAGGATGAAGCCAAGCCCAAGGCACCGGAAGTGGTATCCACTGCGCAGTTGGCATCGAGGTAAATCGTTGTGTCGTTCGGACAGATTATTGTCGGTGCGTCAGGCGCGGTGGTGTCTTCGATCACGAAGCGGGCCATCGTTGTGGACGCATTGCCGCAAGAGTCCGTCGCCGTGAAGGTCACCTCGCTTTCGCCAGTGGCGCCACAGAGGTCACTCAAAGCATCGAAGTCGTTGCTCCAAATCACAGGGCCGCTGCAAACATCGGTAGCCTCGGCTCCGGCGTTGTCTGCCAACCATGCTGTCAAAGCAGCTGAGTTGCCAGCACCGTCACATTCCACCGTATCGTTCTCCGCCTCAACCGTGATGGTTGGATCGGTGGTGTCTTGAATGGTGAAAGTTGCCGTTGTCGTGCTGCTGTTGTCGCTACAGTCCATCACGGTGAAGGTGACCGTGACTGAACCTGTGGCGCCGCAATCAGGCGTCAAAGCAGCGTAGTCATTGCTCCAATCGAGGTCTTCGGCATCGTTGCATTCGTCGAACGCCGATGCACCTGCGTTGTTGGCCAACCAAGCATTGAGTTCATCCAGATTGCCGGAGCCATCACATTCTGTTGTGGTATCCTGAGCGGTCACTATAATGATGGGGGCCACCGTGTCAATGATCTGAATAATCTGTGTAGTCGTGCTCTTGTTGCCACAATCGTCCGTTGCACTGTAGTAGACATCGTATCCACCCAAGCAACCAAAGCTCATCTCCTTACAAGAGTCAACAGCGAGGGTAACGCCACCACAAACATCTTCTGCCGATACAGCATTGACCGCAGTCAATGAATCGATGTTGCAATCCCAATCTCCGCAGTACACTTCGAGCAAAGGCAGCGCGGTCATTTCCGGCGCTGTTGTGTCTTCAATGGTGAAGATCGCCGTTGTAGAGGAAGTGTTATCACAGTCGTCTGTCGCAGTGAATGTGACAATGGCTATGCCTGTTGATCCGCAATCGTCAGACAAGCAACCTGCCGTGTGCACAAAGCCACGGTCCGTTGAGGCTGGCGCGTAGTTCTTGTTGAATGCACGCAAAGCGACACGGCATTGCTGAGGCGAATAATCGCCGCGGCAATCGCCCAAAACGCCATCCGCAATCTCAATCACCTCATTCACGGTCTTTCCCAGGAATGCACCCTGCAGGATGACCAGGTCACCGAGGGCCACATCGGATGGGCTGAAAGCGGGATCTGCAGCATCAAAAGCCACATTAAGCTTTGCAGTCAGCAAGTGAGACACCAGTGCATTGTTCCAACAGGTTGGGTCAATCGCTTCTTCAGTCGGGTTGGTGCCGCCATGGGTCAAGACCAAGTCCTGTGCACTGCCTGTGCAAGGAAGGTAATTGTCCACCGAAGCAGCATTCGTGAAGTCGAGCTTGAATCCGGCTCCGCAACCCACGGTCAATCCGCTCGGGAATACCGTTGCAAAATCAGCGTCTAAAAGATCAGACGCGGTGTTGCTGTTGTCGCTCCCCCATGTGCCTTGTCGGTACGTATTGAAGGTGTCTGCGCCATCGCCACAATCGCTGTAATTGTTGGACCAAGTGATTCCACTGCAATTGTCCGATGCCGTTGCACCGCCGTTGTTGTCCAACCAAGCTTGGATGGCATCGGCATTGCCCATTCCATCGCATTCAACCGTTGTGTCGGCAGCGGCGGTCACAATGGGCGAAATGGTGTCAATCAAGGTGATGGTTTGGTCGCATTTGAGGGTGTCCTTGTTTTCGCAAACATCTTCGGCCACCAACTGCCATGTTCGAATGAACTGGTATGTGTTTCCGCACAGTGCAGTGGTGTCATCGTCAGAGTATGAGATCGCGTAAGTCGCACTGGCGTCGCAGTTGTCAATTACGGTATAGTCTGGAGCTCCAGTGATGCTGGTATCTGTTCCAGCCTCGCATGCAGCGTCGACCTCCAAAGAGATGTCGGCTGGACAATCCAAAGTCAAAGCCGGCGCCAGTGAATCCCACTGTTGGATATACTGCTGGGCTTCGATGCTGCGGTTGCCACAAGAGTCAATCGCTGTCCACAGGCGCATCCATGTCCCTGGGCAGCCCCCTGAAAGCTGATGGGCCTCAATTTCGTAACGCACCCCACTGCAGTTGTCGGTGGCTGAAATTGGAATGAGGGTTGGATCGGTAGGATCCAAAATCTCATCGCAAGAAGCGAACAAGTAGATGTCGTAGGCATCCCATGTAGGCGCTAACGTATCAGATACGGTAATCGTCTGCGTACAAGTGGCCGTGCTATCGTTGCCGCAGTCGTCCGTGGCAATCGCTGTCCATGTGCGCTCAAATGTGTAACACCCCGTACCCGTGCTGTCGATAACCACGTCGTTGTAGCTATCCTCCGAAGTGAACACGCAATTGTCGTCGTAGATCACCGTGATGTCACCCGTGCTCGACGGGTCCAAATCCACACCACATGTCTCATCCACATAAACCGTGGTATCGGTTGGGCAAGTGAGGGTAACGTCTGGCTTGATGTTGTCCATCACCATGATCGTCTGCGTGCAGGTCGTTGTGCTGTCGTTGCCGCATTCGTCGGTAGCATTGGCCGTCCAAGTGCGCTCAATCGTGTAGCAGCCTGTGCTCGTAGAGTCGGTGATCACATCGTTGTAGCTGTCCTCCGAAGTGAACAAGCAGTTGTCGTCATAAGTCACCGTGATGTCACCGGTGCTCGAAGTGCTCAGGTCAACTGCGCAGTCGGCATCAACATAAACCGTGGTATCCTGCGGACAGGTCAAGTCAATGCTCGGCTTGATGTTGTCCATCACCGTGATTGTCTGCGTGCAGGTTGTTGTGCTGTCGTTGCCGCAGTGATCGGCGGCATTGGCCGTCCAAGTGCGCTCAATCGTATAGCAACCTGTGCTCGTAGAATCGGTGATCACATCGTTGTAGCTGTCCTCCGAAGTGAACAAGCAGTAGTCGTCGTAGATCACCGTGATGTCACCAGTGCTCGAAGTGCTCAGGTCAACTGTGCAGTCGGCATCAACGTAAACCGTGATATCCTGCGGGCAGGTCAAGTCAATGCTCGGCTTGATGCTGTCCATCACCATGATTGTCTGCGTGCAGGTCGTCGTGCTGTCGTTGCCGCAGGCGTCCACGGCATTGGCCGTCCAAGTACGCTCGATCGTGTAGCACCCGGTGCTCGTAGAATCGGTCACATCATCAACATAACTAGATGAGGAAGTCAATAAGGCGCAGTTATCGTCAAAGCTCAACGTGATGTCTCCGGTGTTTGCAGTGCTCAAATCAGCGGTGCAATCAGCGGCAACATGTACCGTGGTGTTTGCGGGGCAGCTCAAGTCAATACTCGGCTTGATGACGTCCATCACCATGATGGTTTGGATGCAATAGTCCATGAATACGTTGCCACAATCATCCGTTGCAGTAGCCGTCCAGGTACGCTCGAAGGTGTAGCAACTGGCGGCTGTAAATTCAGTCACCTGATCGGAGTAAGTCAACGAAGAATCCACCAGCAGGCAGTTATCCGATGAAATGGTGCTGGCCATCCCTGTGGCAGTCGTTGTCGTATCGATGGCACAGTTGGCATCTGCATAAATCGTAAAGTCCGCAGGGCAGTTCAATGCAAGCTCAGGAGAAATGTTGTCCGCGACCGTGATGGTCTGCGTGTAGGTCACAATGTTGCACCCTTCATTTGCGCCACAAGAGTCTTGCGCGAGCCAGATCCGGTCGATAGAGAAGCAACCTGCTCCAGCCGAATCGTATACCAATTCTGTGTAAGTCACTGGCACCACGCCTACGCAGTTGTCCTCTGCCGTTATGGTGGGTTGAGTAGGAACCAGATCATAACAAGTTACCGTAGTGTCCGCTGGTGTATCGCTCAGCACAGGAGCAATGGTATCCCAAGCGTAAACGTATTGTGTGAACTCCTCCAAATCGCCGCAATCTGAATCCACAACTGTGTAAACGAAAACATTTTGAATCGCGTTCAGTCGCTCGCTTTCTGTCAGTTCTCCGTCGCAATTAGAGTCTACACATGGATCACCTCTTCGCGGTGCATCCAAATCGAGCAACAAATCACCGAAACCACCTGCAATGGCACTGCCGTCAAGGGTACCGGTGTAGTTAAACCAGGCGCTGGCTCCCAATTCACTGCAATTGGTGTTGTTTGCTTTTGCTCCAACCTGAAATCCCCACAGAGGGAGACCCGTGTTGGGATTGTCAGTTGGCGCATGATTCAGAGTCAGGTAAGTGCCGTCTCCAACGATGAAGCTTGTAGACGCTGTGTCCATCAAGTAGATCTGCCAAGCATCTTCTTCGTCTGCGGTAATGGTACAGCCTTGGTCGTGCTTGAAAGCATTGGCTCCATTGGCCCCTTGCATGGCCCTCCACTCTGCTCCAGTCACACCCTCGGCGTATTTGTAGCTCACTTGGTACACAAAGTTGGGGTCATCTACGTCCTCCACATGTCCGTACACCCAGAAAGACTCTGCACTCTCGTAGTAAAACAACCCGTCCCCACTTGGTACCAGGTTTCGGTCATCAGTAGGGTCGGTTCCAAGACCGAACAATTTGATGGCCGCGGTAACGCCAATGTTGGCAACAGCGGAATTGGCCGAGGAAGGCAGCACTGCATTTCTACCCTCTGCAACTTGAAAGCACTGGACATCTCCGCGGTTAGCAACCACTTCTGGAGCGCAATTATTTGGAAGATCAGATTCGCATTGAACCTGCTGGTCGGAGAGGTCATATTCCAAGTTGGTATTGGAGTCGAGCAAGGCAATGGGCTCATCGCAGGCGGTGCACTCACCGTCCCCGTTGGCATCATCGCACACCGAAAAATTGTTGAGTTGGTAGCTCTCAGAGCCGTCTGATCCAGAAATGCCCACAACAATGCGCAAGGCAATTTGACTGTCTCCAGCCACATCAACCACGCTCGAGAAGCTCTCTTCTTCAGTTTGGGGTGATCCATTTCCGGACCCATCAACGTGGCCCGCAAATGATACGATGGGTGAAGCATCCTGAACACCTCCTCGTACGACATACAGGGCGAACTCGTCTTGGAAGGTTCCTGCGTTTTCATGACCTCCCACACTCCGGGCATCAAAAGAAACGATGGTAGATGAGACCGCGCTCACGTCGATGCCTGCAGAATTCCAAACCTCAGAACCCGAGGGATATTGCTGATTGAATTCTAGAAATACATCTCCAGCAACGTCGACCAACTTCGGAATCCCATTGGTCGGAACAGAACAAGCGGGGCCAAGTGCCCAACTCGCGTCTGCAGGAGTGTAGACTGGATCGCACAAATCTTCAGTATTTACTGGCGTCTCAGACTCAAAGTCTTCGCTGTAAATGACGATTTGGGCAGAGAGAACGATTGGTGAAAAGCAGAGGGCAACTATGGCACACGCTTTAGACAACCAATTCAGGTGGTTTTGAAACAGCATTTTGGTCAAATGGTTATTCTGTAAAGTTCCTCCACCTCAACCCTATTACTTCAAACAACCCTGATAACGCGACTAAGACACCTTTTAATCTTTTTAATCCATTTAATAATTAGACTTTTTCATTTATGAAGGGGCTTATAATCGTGTGTGAGGACAAGTGAAAACCTGTTTTCCCAAATCAAAAACAGAAGATATTATACCGTCAGAAGAAAGGCCCATGGCCCTCAGAATAATCCTACACCTAGAAAAATGCAGAAAGCCACCCCGAAGGGTGGCTTTCCATTGTTTTACGATGTGAGGGCATGCCCTCAAATTTAGCTTACTCGCTGACCAACAGCTTCTTGACTACCAGGTAGTCGTTGCTGCTCAAGCGAATCTGGTACATACCATCGCTCAATCCATCGGCATCCACATTCAGCGTGTGATTCACGCCTGTTTGGGCAATGCCGTCATAGAGTTCAGCGACCAATACACCGTCCATTCCAATCAGATCCACGCGAATCCGCATGTTCTCTGTTACAACGAAGCCAAGTTGGCTCACATCGTTGGTTGGGTTAGGCTGCAGGTTTGTCACCCGGATGGGGGTCTTACCTGTAGTCAAGTCGCCCGCTCCTCCGATGACCACTGGTGTGTGGTCTCCGTTGGTTCCCTGGCCGCTCAAATCGCTGTCGTTGTCTGTGCCATCTACATCACCAGACATGCTGAAGGTGTAGCTAAACTCAGACTCGTTGCCGCAATCGTCGGTAGCCGTGCACGTGTGCTCGATGGCCCATGGGAGGCAGAAGTCCATGTCGAAGAAGAAGTCTCCTGAACCCATGACCTCGTTTGGCGTGCCGTACATCGACCCACTGTAGTAGAACCATCCGCTCAAGCCGAAGTTGGCGTTTTGCTGGTTGGCTCCCAAACCGAGCTGGAAGGCATAGTGCCCGTTCGCTGGTTGGTGAGACAAGGTCAAGTGACCGCTGCTGTATGGACCGAATCCTTCAAGCGTTGTCTCGTTACAGTTGAGGATGAAGTACTGCCAAGCGTCCAGGTCAGCTTGATCGAGACCGAGCGTTCCAATTGGATCACAGCTCTGCAGCACACCACCTGTATGGCTGATGCCGCAAGCCTCATTTGGATCGAGGGTCAAGGTCACGTCCCATCCTGCATTTGGAATCGTCGTACTGGTCAACTGCGCGGTCAACACGATGTCACCGTTCGTTTTTACCTGTGCAAGGCCCCCTGCAGTGAGGGTGTAGAACTCATCACCGTTAGGCAGTCCAATCAAGCGCATCGCATGGGGATCCATGTCATTGCAAGTCTGACCGTTCCCGAGGAAACTCTCTGGGGTGGAGGCCATTCCGTACAATGCCACGTCTCCGTTTGGCGCGTATTCTCCAGTGGTGTCAACAGAACAAGTAATGGTTACATCACTGTCGCAGTTGTCCTCAGCTTCAACATTGCATGCCGCGGGAATATCGAGGTCACCGAAACCGTTTTCACAGTTCACGTCAATAACCTGACCGTTCGCGTAGTCACACGTTTCCGTGAATTGAGGTGCTGTCTCATCATTTACAATGATGGTCTGCTCATGGATGATGTGGTCACTCTCGTTTCCGCATTCATCATAGGCATACACCGTCCAAGTACGAATGAACTCATAGCTGCCTTCACAGTTCAGGTCGACATTCGTTCCCTCGATGAGGAGCGCCTCACCATCGTGGGAGAAGGTGTTGCTGCCGTTGTAGCCATCATAGGTCGTCCAGTTCGTGCTGGCGTAGACTCCGATGAAGTCCATTCCACTCGGTCCCGAGAAATTCGAGACCAGCAGGCTGGCACCACCATAGACGCCATCCAGGCTAACGATACCCATGGCGATGGTCTCGCCGGCCGACACTTCGATAGAGAAGGAACCGGATTGCTCGTCCGCTCCGAAGAGGTCGATCAACTCACCTTCGTGGTAGAAGGCCACATCGTAGGAGGCGCCGTCCACATCCTCGGTGTTGTACAGCCAGTCGAATGATACGGTGCCGTCGATCTCAGCCTCGATTTCGGCGTAGGTCCAGAGGTCCTCCTCAATAAAGGCAGGCACCTCGATGTGGTCGTCGTCCTGCTCACAGAGACACTCCGCAGGTCCATCTTCATGGCTGATGGAAACTTCTGCATAGCAGCAGTCGTCATCGCCAGCAGTAGCAGACGCCACACCCGTGATGTTCACACCCGTGTTGATGTTGCATGAAGCGTTCTGCGTCAATTCTGCATCCTCTGGGAATTCAACACTCGCCACTTCTGGAGCAATGTTGTCTTCAATGGTGAAGGTCGCGGTCGTTGGCGAGCTGTTGCCGCATGCGTCCGTGGCGTAGAAGGTCACTGTAACGTCACCTGTTGCACCACAACCGTCGCTCAGCATGGGGTTGATTCCAGCGGAAACCACAGGAACTTCGTAGTCCCAGATGAGCTCAGGTGAGCAATCATCCGTGGCTGCAGCGCCACCGTGATTCTCCAACCAGAGGTTGAACTGAGCCAGGTTGCCCTCGCCGTCGCACTCTACCGTCATATCCTCGGCATGATCGGTAATCTCTGGGTAGTCTGAATCCTCGACTTCAATGGTCTGAACTTCAGAGTGAGCGTTGCCACAAGGGTCCGTGATGGTCCATGTGCGCTCAATCGTGCGGCAGTCTTCATCCTTTTCAGTGATGGTCGTGTCAGCATAAGTCAATGTCAACTGTTCATCGGGAGAGCAGTTGTCGGAGAAGTTTGGTGAACCGAGCACTTCAGGGTCCAATGAGGTACCACACTCAGCCGTAGCGTCGGCAGGGAAGTCCTCAAATGCAGGAGCAGTCGTGTCCAACAACCTCACAATGTGAGATAACGTCTCTGAATTTCCAGAGCAATCTGTGGCCGTGTATGTGTGCTGGAAATCTCCGCAACCAGAAGCTCCCAAGCTTGAGGTCAACAGTTCTACATCTTCCAATACCAAGCTCACTTCGCTGTCACAATTATCAGACGCCGTTGCGTAGATGCCCTCACTATCATAATCCTCACAGGCAATCTCGTGCACAGGAGTCAATTGGATGGCTGGGTCGATTGTATCCAAGACGTGGATGGTCTGCAGGTACGTCGTTGCTTCAGAGGTATTGTCACACTCATCTGTCAACGTCACAGTCCAAGTACGCTCAATCGTATGGTTGCACTCTAATGAGCCCAGCGTGTCGTCTGCGAAAGAAATCGCTGCAGTCAAATCCTCATCAGCAGAGCAATTGTCGTTGCTGGCCAGCATCAAAGCTGGGTTGGCAGCAGGACCTGCGTCTGAAACGCAGTTGGCATCGCGATAAATCGTCGTGTCTGCAGGCTCCACAATGGAAGGCGCATCAGGTGCGGAGTTATCCACGACCGTAATGAGCTGTGAGCACGTTGCCAAACCTTCGTTTTCGCAGACGTCGTAAGCCTTTATAGTCCAAGTACGCGTGAAGCTGTAGCTGTGGGCGCAAGTGAAATCGGCCTCGCTGTCTTCGACGAGCACACATACTGAGTCTACACTGCAGTTATCCGTGACCTCATACGTAGCTTCTCCGGCACCACTGCGGGTGTCGTTGGCGAAGCAGTCTTCGTCTTTCTCGATGATGATGTTGCCAGGGCAGAACAAAGCAATCACTGGAGCCTCCTCATCGATGAGGTTGACCACCTGCTCAAACGTTGTAGAGTTTCCACAGTCGTCCGTAGCGATGTAAGTCCGGATGTATGATCCGGCGCAACCACCGCTCACTTCGTCGTTGGAGAATCCGTGCTCCATGTCACCGTCGCAGTCCTCGTTGTAGAGTACCTCGACCTTCACATTGCTGTCGCAATTGTCAGAAGCAGTCACACCGTAGACAGAGCTCTCGTCAAACAAGTCGCAAGCCATGCTGACCACTGAAGGGCTCGTCAGATCAATCGTGGGATTGATTTCGTCGAGGACAGTGATTGTCTGCTCACAAGAATTTGTCGACGAAGTATTGCCCGCACAATCGGTAGCATAAGCACTCCACGTACGTGTGAAGGAATATGAACCTTCAGCACGGCGGATGAGGGTAGCGTCCAAATCGAAGTCTACTCCGCATGCACCCAACCAGTTCTCCGTCACTTCGAGGTTCCAGGTACCTGCTCCACTGAGCTCGTCCTCGAGGTCGAAGTTCATGACAAAGTTTCCAGCCGTCGTTGTGTTCCAGCTATCTGGCCAGTTGTACGCTCCACAGCTTGCATTTGGGTCCTCATCTGTGAATCCTGAAATGGTCAGGCACTGGCCGTTGGGCGAAGTGATCTCCAAAGTCAAGTCACTGGGCCATTCGGTGCAACCAGCGCTGCTCCAGTCCAAATTGATGCTCAGACCAACAGCGGTCATGTCATCTTCAAGCGTGGCACTCGCAGATTCAAGGGCACCCAAAGATGCTTCCACTGAGAAAGTGTTGCCTGAATCTGACTCACAACTATAGTCGTAAGGACTGTCCGTGTAGCCTACGAAGAGCTGTGGGCTGTCGTCACAATTGTCCAAGGTGCTCGCTGAGGCATTGCCCGTCACATTCGGCATGGTGTTGACATAGCAGTCAGCGTCCAAATTGAGCGTAACGTCTTCGGGGCACTCAATACCTGGTGCAGCCGGAGCAATGTTATCCTCTACAGTAATGACTTGCGTGCAAGTTTCGACAGCATGGTTGTAGCAATGGTCCAAAACAAAGACCGTCCAAGTCCTGGTAAAGCTGAACTCCCCTTCGCAAGTTGTCACATCTGGTCCATCCTCATAGGTCTTGGTGATGTAGAGTTCGTCAGATGCTTCGCAGTTGTCCGTTGCAATGTGCGTTGGGTAACCACCTGTAGCTTCTGGTGTGCGGTCATGCTCACAGTATGAGTCACTTTGGATGGTGATGTCATCAGGACATTCGATGCTCAATTCAGGTGCCACCTCGTCGGTCAGCAACAGGAACTGGGTAAAGCTGATGCTATTTCCGCAGTCGTCAGCGATCGTGTAAGTCCGCTCAAAGCGTCCCACTGGGGTCACACAACCACCGGAAAGTGGTGCATCATCAAACGTGATGTTCACGTTACCGCAATCGTCACTGGCTGTGATCAAGATGCCGCCTTGGTTTTCTCCATAAGCGTCACACGTGACCGAACGGTTTTCCTCTGCAGAAATCAAAACAGGAGGAGTGGTATCTGTCAACCAGACACGCTGCATCTCGGTGCTGCTGTTGCCGCAGTCGTCCACGAAGGTGTACTCACGGTCGTAGTAGTAGCATCCAGGAGCCTCCTCATCGTCAGCGTCCATGCGATCGGTCACAGTTGTCCAGCTGTAGGAAACATCGGAGTCACAGTTGTCCGTACCGGAAGCCGAACCGTACTCGGTGTTACCGTCATAAGCAGCACAATCGATGGTGGCGCCCAAAACAGTTCCTACCGGTGAAATGGTATCCACAACGTAGATAGTCTGGGTGTCACTGTTGCCATTCAGACAGAAGTCAGTGGTCGACCATGTACGGGTGATGGTGTAGGATCCTTCAGGGGTATCATCATCACCTGTGCAAGTCACCGCTGAAAGCTCATCGCTGTATTCGAGATTCTCGTCAAGCAAGGCCTGGTCCGTGCAGTGGTCGCTGTATGTAGGCAAGCCTGTTCCATGAATAACAGAGAACCCAGAGATGTCGAGGTTGGCTGCTCCAAATATGCCATCGGTCGACTCTATTCCAAAACCAAGAAGAGTGCCGCTGGCAACTGTAATCGTGAGCGTACCTGAACTGGATAATGACGAATCATTCATCAAATCGATGCGCACATCATTGAGATAGTAGGACGGGTCATACTGGAAACCGTCTGGGTCGTTTGTTGAGTAATCCCAATCAAATGTCACAGTGATGTCGCACTGAGTCATCATGCATGCCTTGGCAAAGGAATTGTTATTTCCTGCATCACTACCGGTAATTTCCAGAGTAGTGCCATCGGCAGAGAAGTCAACCGAAGCGTCTGAGTCATCAGTAACAACCAGCCAGTTGGCAGGAGCATAGACCCCCGCGAATCCATTGATTTCTTCTCCGACGGGATCTACGTTGGCTTCGCAATTTGCGTCATTATAAACGGTACAAGTTCCTGGAGCCGTGATGGCAGGCGGAGTCTCGTCGTAAAGCTGAACGTACTGCTCGACTTCGACTGAAGTGTTACCGCAATCGTCCGTAGCAGTCCACTTACGAAGCCATGTGGTGGGGCAACCACCAGAGATTTCGTGTGCTTCGATGCTGTAGTCCAAACTTGGGTCACAGTTGTCAGAAGCGGTGATGGACACCAAGCTGGGGTCTTCTGCTTCTTCCTGTGTGAGAATGACCAAGCAGTCCTCCATCACATAAGGAGTGTAGCTGTCCCAAACAGGGGCGAGTGTATCCTCAACCGTAATCACCTGCGTATAAGCGGTGTCGTTTCCACAAGCATCTTGCGCTGTCCATGTGCGCTCGATGGTGTAACATCCGTTGAGCTCATCGGGATTGAGGGTAACCTCCCCCGAGAATGAGGCCGTAATGACCTCTTGGTCAGCAGGCTCGCAATTGTCAATGGCCGTAAATGTGGCTACAGCAGGGATGGCATCTGTGCACTGGATGGTCACATCAGCTGGAGGATTGCTCCAAGTAGGAGGCGTATCGTCCAAGCGCATGGTGGTCGAAGCGCAGACAGCAAACTCGTTGGTTTCTGTATCGACACCTACGCAGTAACATGTCACGCTTGCAGCACAAGGATCATAGTCATTCTGCGTGCAATCGGAGAGGTCAACGAGAACGTCACCCATGGCGCCTACAGCAGGCTCACCCTTGATGGAACCCTCCCAGCTAAACCAACCACCTGCACCATAGTTGCAGTTGCGGTCGTTCGCTCCGTCACCCACTTGGAATCCGAAGTATTGGTTGGATGGAGCGTGGTTTAGGCTCAGCAAACTATTGTCCAAGCTTCCTGCACCCTCCAAGTAACTCATGTCTCCGTTCATATAGTAGATGTCCCAATCAACGGTGCTGGGGTCCACTGGGGCACACCCTGCATCGTACTTGAGACCGCCACCGTTTGCAACGTGGGCGTCGTCAGAAGTCATCCCCTCGTATACGAGGTAGACATTCCACAACTCAGTAGGATCTTCCACACCTTGAACCGTACCGGACAGAATAGCCTGTCCTGATTCGAAGCGCTGCAATTCCAAACCAGCGCCAGTAGGCTCATAGTATTGGGAATTGACTCCATACATCTGAATGTTGTACATCACAAGCGCGCCTGCATTGGATCCACTGATGGGATTTGCAGTGCTTGCGGTACAAATTTCGCGGAATGAATCACGCTCGGAGACCAATAAGCAAGAAGCTGTACCGATGACTTCACCTTCACTGCCCAGGAGATCTGGGGCATCGCAAGTAATGGCATCGAGGTCGGCGAGACATTGCACCGTCGTGGTATCACACGAGGCGTCAATCGACAATTGCGCCCAGCTAGGGGAACAACACGCGACTGAAAACAAAACCGCAATTAAGCGGGGTAACAATTTGGACATGGTTTTAGGTTTGGATTGGTGATGGCTCAGTAAGCAGTTGTAATTGCCATAATTAATGTTCTATACTATTTCAGTTACTTCGAAATTATTATAGGATTATACATATCCATGCAACGTCTACAAATAGCCCACATATTTATCGTCGAATTCTCATTTTTATTCGACTAAAATTATATTCCTACCTACCTAGAGCGCTTCATTTGACAAGTGAAGCGGACATAGCGTCGAAATCGGGGATGAAAACCCAGTCCGCCGGTATCTTTGGGCTGTGAGCCGAGGCAATAAACCCAAGAGCGCAGATAATGTCCCTGCTCTCGACACCCCGAGGAGCTTAGAAGGATTCAAGCTCATGAGTACGAGCAGGGCTATGGCCGATCTCTTTGAATCGCATGCGAAGCTGACCTCCAAGTATGTTCATGCCTGTTCCAATGGCCATGAGGCCATTCAAATTGCGGCGGGTCTCCAGCTGCAGCCCCAAGACTACCTCTACGCTTATTACAGAGACGACGCCATGTTGCTCGCTCTGGGCATGACGCCAGAAGAGCTCATGCTCCAATTGTTTGCGAAAGCAGACGACCCATTCAGTGGAGGCCGCACCTATTATGGTCACCCTTCATTAAAGCGCTCGGGGAAACCCCGCATTCCGCACAATTCATCGGCAACAGGAATGCAGGCCATCCCGGCCACAGGAGCCGCATTAGGGCTTCAATACCGCGAAGACCAAAACCTGGGACAAGAGGTCGTTGGGAGCCACCCCCCTGTAGTCCTCTGCTCCATTGGGGATGCAGCCATGACAGAAGGCGAAGTATCCGAGGCCCTGCACATGGCCACTCTGCGTCAACTGCCCATTATTTATCTGGTTCAAGACAACGAATGGGATATATCTGCCCACTCTAGTGAAATCAGATTCGGCGACGCCACTACCATGGCCCAAGCCTTCCCGGGTTTAGATGTGCGGTCGGTAAACGGTCATGATTATGCGGCCTCCTGTGAAGCCATGGCTTGGGCTTTCCGGACGGTGCGGGAAGAACGGCGGCCCGTTTTGGTGCATGCCAAAGTTCCCCTTCTGGGGCACCACACCAGTGGGGTCCGTCGAGAATGGTATCGCGATGACTTGGACGAAGCCCAAACACGTGACCCTCTCCCACACCTCCAAGCGGCATTGCTCAACGACAAGGTAGACCAAGCCGTCCTTCAAGAGATTATTGAAGACAGCCGTGCATTGGTCCAAGATGCTTTTGATCAAGCCCGTGTTGCCAAGGAACCAGATGCAACCGAGTTGATGCTCACAGCAATGGCCCCTTCAGAGGTCACGGAAGAAACTGGCCAGCGACAAGGAGCCGACCTGGAGCCCCAATTGATGGTGGATCAGGCTTTGCATGCCATGCAAGAAATACTGTCGGCCGACCCCCACACCTTGCTTTACGGTCAAGACGTGGGTGGAAGGCTGGGAGGTGTGTTCAGAGAAGCAGCCACGTTGGCCCAAAAATTCGGCGACGAACGGGTCTTCAATACCCCCATTCAAGAAGCCTTCATCGTAGGAAGTACTGTGGGTATGAGCGCCGTGGGCCTCAAACCCATTGTCGAGATCCAATTTGCGGACTACCTGTGGCCGGGACTCAATCAACTGTTTACAGAATTGTCACGGAGCCACTTCTTGAGCAATGGGCAATGGCCTGTCAACAGTGTCATCCGAGTGCCTATTGGAGCATATGGCTCTGGAGGACCTTATCACAGCTCGAGCATAGAAAGTGTACTGACTGCTATTCGGGGCATCAAAGTGGCTTACCCAAGCTGTGGAGCTGACCTCAAAGGGCTCCTCAAGGCTGCTGTTTTGGACCCCAATCCAGTAGTGGTTTTGGAGCACAAAGGACTGTATTGGTCCAAGGTGCCCGGCACAGAATCTGCCAAAACTGCAGAGCCTGATTCCGACTACATCCTACCCTTAGGAATTGCAAACACCGTGCTTTCCGCCGATGACAACGCACACTCCAAGGTGGCGATCATCACATATGGGCGCGGCGTGCACTGGGCCCTGGAGGCCGCGAAAGACCATCCGGGAAGCATTGAAATTTTGGACCTCCGCAGTGTATCGCCCGTCGATTACGAAGCCATCCTTGAAGCCACCCAACGCTGCCACCGCTGCTTGGTCTTGACCGAAGAGCCCCCTTTGTGCAGCTTCGCACAATCTCTGGCCGGATATATTGCCGACCACGGGTTTGAACACCTCGATGCGCCAGTGAGATGTTTGGGCTCCATGGAGGTCCCCGCCATCCCGTTGAATTCCGATCTAGAAGCTGCCGTGCTTCCCAATGCCCAGCAGGTTTCGCAAGCCTGTAAAGCGCTGCTCAATTACTGACCTTTCAAGTGCATTCCGTCCCCCTATTTGTCCACTTGGTTCCTTTCAAGAGAAATTCTTTTCTTTCTCGGTGAACCTTTTGGTTACCAATAGGGTAAACCCTAGGAACACGGCAATGAACGGCATGAATCAAACACCACAATCCTCAACGGATTGGGCACCTCAAATGGTGCCGTGTACCGTTCATACAGTGCGGAGGATGACCCCTCAAAGTGTTGTGGTCACATTGGACCCGGGCGCGGCCCTGCCCCGGTTTCGACACACCCCAGGCCAGCGGGTGACTTTCTGTTTGGACATCAACAACACCCCTTGTCTGAGAAGCTACAATTTGGTCAACCAGCTCGGTGACCTCCCGCAGGTGGCGGTCAAGCAAGTGGCTGAAGGAGGGAGCTCGCAACTCTTCAACGAACAATTGCAACCGGGAGATGTGCTTCAGGTGGCACCTCCAATGGGCCATCTGTACGATCACCGACTGGACTACAAAGCCCACCACCTTTTTCTATTTGCTGCTGGCAGTGGAATCACCCCCATGTTTTCTGTGGCGCAGCACGCTCTGAAGGCAAGGCCTGATCACCGCGTTACACTGATTTACGCCAACTCTTCAGCAAGGAGCATCATGATGCAGCAAGATTTGGACCGAATGGCCGGTTCAAAGCGCTTCGAGGTCTTCCATGTTTTGGGTGACGGCGCTACCGGTGAAGACCTTTCTACAGGCCGTTTGGACCATGCCAAGCTCAACCGTCTCTTGGACCAATACCGTTCCAAAGACCTTCCAGAGGTCGCCTTTCAATCTGGCCCAGCTGGGTTTATGGACTTGATCCAAGAAGTGGCCACTCAGCAATCAACGCCCTTTGACGTGAAGCGCTACTCGTTTGCAGAGCAGCCTTTCGTCCACCCCCAAGATCACAGCTCAAGTGCGTTAGAGTCTGAGCTTACCGTCACTGTAAATGGCATCTCCCACACCTTACCCAACGTGTCCCGGCGCAAGACGCTTTTGGAGGCTGCAGATGAGGCTGGCATCGCCATGACGGCCAATTGCAAGAGCGGTATATGCCACCGATGCAAAGCCAAATTGATCTCTGGACAGACTTTTCAAGCTCCTTCGAAGAACACGAAACGAATGCCTGAAAACGGTTGGATTCTATGCTGCCAACAACGTCCTGGCAGCGCTCAAGTAGAAATCGAGGTCTGCTGAATCAGAGCCTGTTGTCGATCATGGTCGTTCCAGGGTAACGGCCCTTGTCGAATGAGAACGCGCCCTCTGGCACAGTTGCATCTCCTTCGAAATCCTCTACGATGTAGTGGACATCCGTGCCTTCTCGTCCCTTGACGACGAGGTTGACCACCTGCAAAAGCTGGGCATCAATGAAGCACTGAATCGTGTGAAAACTGCGGTCTTCTGCTCCCATCGGATACAGATCCACCTGCGTCAGTTTTCTACCGTCCATCTCCAACTCACCCTTCCACACTTTTTTGAACCCCTCCTCCCAGATGGTGAACATCCGCGCCGGGTCTACCCCGTCCTCGGCAATCGTTTCGGCATCGTCGATGTAACACTCTCCCATTTCCGGCTCGTAAGTCCAAACGGTGCTGCCATCGCAGACAATAACATAGTCTCCCAGCTCCAGGTGATAGCGGTCTCCTTCAATCCAAACTTCGCCGTTTTGGTCCATTTGAAAATCGCTTTGAACGTCCACCATTTTGGAGGCGTACTTGGCGTGAACAGACCCGTACTGCTTCATTTGCGACGAAACCTTGCTCAAGAGCTCTTCCGCCCGGGTGTCATCTGACTGACCCGAAACCGAGAATGAAAAGGCAAGCAGAGCAGCACAAAGGGCTGAGGATGGAAACAGGAAGTGCTTCATGTAGGACGGCGAAATTAATCGGAGATTTCTTCTTCAGAACCACTTCCACGCAACAACTGTTCCAAACTCATCTCATCTGGCACCAAAACTTTGCGCGCTTTGGAGCCTTCGAAGGGTCCAATGATGCCTGCAGCCTCGAGCTGATCCACCAATCTACCCGCTCGGTTGTAGCCCAATTTGAGCTTGCGCTGCAGCAATGACGTGGAACCTTGTTGGTGGAGCACTAAGATTTTTGCCGCCTCCTCAAAGAGGCTATCTCTGTCCTCTCCAGCAATGTCTGCCATTTGTTCGCTGTGCTCGTCGGGAACCTCCGGCAAAATCAGTGCGTCCGGGTACCCCCTTTGGCTTCCGATGAAATCCGTAATGGCCTCTACTTCTGGCGTATCGACAAAACCACATTGCAGTCGAATGAGGTCGTTTCCAGTAGACAGCAACATGTCACCACGGCCAATCAACTGGTCGGCACCACCGGCATCAAGGATGGTTCGACTGTCCACTTTTGACGTCACCCTAAATGCGACACGGCCTGGGAAATTGGCCTTGATGGTACCCGTGATGATGTTCACGGAGGGGCGTTGGGTGGCAATGATCAAGTGAATGCCAATCGCTCTGGCCAACTGCGCCAATCGCGCAATGGGCATTTCAACCTCTTTGCCTGCCGTCATGATCAAGTCGGCGAACTCGTCAATGACCAGCACGATATAGGGCAAGTAGCGGTGTCCGTTTTCAGGATTCAGCTTGCGCCGCACAAACTTGGCATTGTACTCCTTTAAGTTCCTGCATTGGGCATTTTTGAGCAGCTCATAGCGCTGGTCCATTTCCAAACAGAGTGACTTAATGGTCCGCACTACCTGGCTGTTATCGGTGATGATGGCCTCCTCTGTATCGGGCAGCTTGGCCAAGTAATGGCGTTCAATGTGGTTGAACAGGGTCAGTTCTACCTTCTTGGGATCGACCAAGACAAACTTCAACTGGCTGGGGTGCTTCTTGTAGAGCAGCGAAACCAGCATGGCATTCAGGCCTACAGACTTGCCCTGTCCCGTAGCTCCGGCCATCAGCATGTGGGGCATTTTGGCGAGGTCAAAGACATAAGTCTCGTTGGAAATGGTCTTTCCGATGGCAATCGGCAAGGCCGCATCGCTGTTCTGAAACTTGTCACTGGCGATCAATGACCGCATGCTCACAATATCCGGATTGGAGTTTGGCACCTCTATGCCAATGGTCCCACGCCCAGGGATGGGCGCAATTATGCGGATCCCTAAAGCAGCGAGGCTCAATGCAATGTCATCCTCTAGGTTCTTGATCTTGGAAATCCGGACGCCGGGCGCGGGCACCAATTCATACAACGTCACCGTAGGGCCAATGGAAGCCTTGATGCTGGCGATCTCGATGCCATAGTTGCTCAGGGTGTCCTCAATGCGCTTTTTGTTGGCCTCAAGTTCCTCGTGACTTACCTCAGTTTTGCCGGACCCGTGAGAGGCGAGCAAATCGATGTTGGGCAGTTCAAAATGACTCAAATCCAAAGTTGGATCGTATTCGCCAAAGGCTTGGACTTTAGCGTCAATCTCATCCTCTGTCAGTGCCAATTCTTCAGCGGCGACCTCCACTTCCAAAGTAGCAGAGCCCGTTGTGGGCTCTTGCAGCGCGGGGTCTTGCTCCTTTTCAACTGGATCGGATTCTGGAGCATGTACCACAGGCTCAGTGGGTTCCGGATCTGGCAATGGTCGGGCATGCGGCACCTTCTGCTGAGGGGTGTCCTCTTCATCTTGTGAGATGGGGATGCGGTTGGGGTCCAAATAGGGGTCCCATCCGTCTTCGTCTCCTGCATCTCCTTGCGCCTCCCCCAAATTACTGCTTTGGTCTTGTCCCACAAACCCGACGCCGTCTCCGTCTTCAGAGGCCCCTTTATCCTCTTCCATCAAGGCCTCGTCTGATTCTTCCCCGTCCTCTTCTTCCCATCCTTCTTCCCGCGCAAAGAACTCCCGCAATCCCGCCGATACCGAGGGGTGGGCAATGGCCCAAATGGCGTAGGAAGCCGCCATAACCAAGACTGAACCGATCACGCCCAGGGCAAACCGGCTCCATTGTGTCATCCAAAGTCCCACGGCCCCCACAAGATGATCGTTGCCCCAACCGGCAATCAGTCCCGTTTCAACATCGAAGCTCAAGGTGAGCAGGCCCACTGTCCAAGGAAGCAAAACAGCAGCCACACAGACATTGCGGAATGCTCTTCCAATGTGAGGGATGCGCTCCGGGGCCATCAACTTCACCCCGGCCGCCAAGCACCAGGCGCCAAACAATGGTGCCGCGATGCCAAATCCGCCGCGCATGAAAGTGTATGCCCAGCGGGCACCCAACGCCCCCAAAAGGTTGCGAAAACTTCCCTCTCCGGCTTCAGTCCCGCTTTGGATAAAACGGATATCGTCGGCCCCGGTTAGCATGGCGCTCACACCTGACAACAGCATAAAGCCCCCCAAAGCAACACACATCACGCCAGCTGCTTGCTTCACCCTGGCATCACGAAGCCAGGCCGTTCGCTCCTGCCAGACTTCTTTGCGCTCGGCGCGGCGCGCATTGCGCTCTTCCATTCTGATGCGCCGTTCTTCGGCCCTTTGCTCCCTGCGAGAAGCACCAGAATTCTTTCCTGAAGCCTTGCCCAACGCCTTCTTTTTTCTGGGTTTAGAGGGCACTTTTTGTGCGCCGGCCAATTCTTCTTGGTCGAGACGGCGGTTCCTTGGCGCTGCTTTGGCGCTGGATTTCCTTGATTTACGGGGTGCTGAGGCTCGTCGTGACATCATTTCGAAAATAGCTTGGACACATAATCCAACGCGAAGTATCGAACTTGCTTATTCACAAGAGGAATGGGAGGGAGAAATACCTATCTTTGCCCTCCATTTTCCCTGACCATGGCGAAGAAAGGTAATAGAGTTCAAGTGATCCTAGAGTGCACCGAGCACAAGGAATCCGGCATGGCCGGAACGTCGCGGTACGTGACGACGAAAAACCGGAAGAATACTCCCGAGCGGATTGAGTTGAAGAAATTCAACCCCATCCTCAGGAAGATGACGGTGCATAAGGAGATTAAATAACCCCCAATCTGAGAAACTATGGCTAAGAAGACCGTTGCATCGCTGCAGAAAGGAGGTGGAAAGCAGCACACCATGTGCATCAAGATGTACAAGAGCCCCAAGACGGGCGCGTACGCTTTCCGTCAGGAAGTCGTGCACAACGACAACATTAAGGCTTGGTTCGCGAACTGAATCCGCGACCATCCTAAGCCCTAAAAGGCACCCCGAGGGCCGCCTTCCATCATCGGGAAGTCGGCCCTCGTTGTATTCACCCCCCTACCTTTAGACTCATGTCATTCTTCAAAAGGCTGTTCAGCTCGGAAAAGAAGGAAACCCTAGACCAGGGTTTGGCCCGCACCAAACGCGGCGTCTTGGAGAAGTTGTCCCGCGCGGTCATGGGCAAGAAAGACATCGATGCCGATGTTTTGGATGAACTGGAGGAAGCGCTGATCACCAGCGACATCGGAGTTGCCACCACGACACGCATTATAGAGCGCATCGAAGACCGCACCTCCCGCGCCTCATCAAAATCGATTGAGCTGTTGCTCCCCATGCTCCGGGAGGAAATCGCTGACATGTTGGAAAACAGCAGCGGCGACCAACCTACAGACCTTACCATTCCTGCCACGGAAGGCCCTTATGTCTTCTTGATTGTGGGTGTCAATGGTGTGGGCAAGACGACCACCATTGGAAAACTCTGCCATCAATTTGCTGCCCAGGGACTCAAGGTCACGGTGGGCGCAGCGGACACCTTCCGTGCAGCGGCTGTCGATCAGCTTCAGGTATGGGCCGATCGAACGGGCGCAAATTTTGTGTCGCAAGGCCAAGATGCCGACCCCGCAGCAGTGGCTTTCGACGCGATTCAAAGTGCCGTGGCCAAAGGGCACGACGTGGTGCTCATCGATACTGCAGGACGCCTCCACAACAAGAAGCACTTGATGGACGAATTGTCCAAGATCAAGCGGGTGATGCAAAAAATTGCCACTGGGGTCCCACACGAAGTGCTGCTGGTACTAGACGGTTCGACCGGCCAAAATGCCCTCGAACAAGCCAAGCAATTCACTGCTGCAACCGAAGTCTCCGGACTCGTCTTGACCAAACTCGATGGAACTGCGCGCGGTGGCGTGGTGATTGGGATCGCAGAAGAATTCAAAATTCCCGTACGCTTTATTGGTGTCGGCGAACAACCCGAAGACCTTCAAGTGTTCAACGCCATGGAATTTATCGATTCATTGTTGCCCGAGTCCTTTGGCTCAGAAAACACCACCTCATGAGGGCCAGAACTTCTTCTCGCCGTCGCGCGCATGTGGTCACCCTCGGCTGCGCCAAGAACACCTTTGACTCGGAGGTCTTGATGCGCCAACTCGAGGCCAATGATTTTGATGTCACGCACGACACGCCGGTGGACGCCGCACCTGTGGTCATCATCAATACTTGTGGCTTTATTGAAAGTGCCAAGCAGCAGAGCATCGAAACGATCCTTCAGTTTGCCGACGCCAAGCAAGACGGTCGCGTGGAGCGCGTTTATGTGACAGGCTGTCTCAGTGAGCGTTACCGTGACGAGTTAGAGCAGGAAATCCCTGATGTGGACGCTTACTTTGGCACACGCGAGCTGCCCAAGCTGCTGAAGACCTTGAATGCGGATTATCGCAAGGAACTTGTAGGTGAGCGCTTGCTCTCCACCCCACAGCACTACGCTTACCTCAAGATTGCCGAGGGCTGTGACCGCCCGTGTGCGTTTTGCGCCATCCCATTGATGCGCGGAAAGCACCGCTCCACCCCCATCGAAGAACTCGTCAAGCAGGCAGAGAACCTGGCCTCTCAAGGGGTCAAGGAGCTGATCCTAATTGCGCAAGACCTCACCTACTATGGTCTAGACTTGTACAAAGAGCGCCGATTGGCCCCACTGGTTGATGCACTGAGCCAAGTCGAGGGAATCGACTGGATTCGACTGCATTACGCCTTCCCGAGCGGGTTCCCAATGGATGTGCTCGACGTGATGGCCAACCGCCCCAATGTGTGCAACTACCTGGATATGCCGCTCCAACACGGTGCAGACCAGGTCCTCAAGAACATGCGACGTGGCATCACCCGAGAAAAGACCGCCAAGCTTTTGGCGGATATCCGGTCTAAGGTGCCCGGCATCGCCATTCGGACGACGCTGATTTGCGGATTTCCAGGAGAAACCGAAGAAGACCACCAGGAGATGCTAGAATGGGTGGCCGAAAGCCGCTTTGACCGGCTGGGCTGCTTTACGTACAGCCACGAAGAAGACACCCACGCCTACAACATGGAGGACGACGTCCCCGAGGAGGTCAAGCGCCGTCGCGTTGAGGAAGTCATGGCCCTGCAAGCGGGCATCAGCGCCGAACTCAATGCAGCGAAAGTCGGTAAGACCTTCAGGGTACTCTTTGACCGCAACGACGCGGGGGTCTTCATAGGGCGCACCCAATTCGACAGCCCTGACGTGGATTGCGAAGTCCGGGTAGAGGCTGGAGATGACACCTACGTGCGTCTCGGTGACTTTGCTGATGTGACGATCGAGTCCGCCACTGAATTTGACCTTTTCGGACGCCTTGCATGAGCACCATCTCCTACCCCGTAATGGAGGCCTTTGCCACCGTGCAGGGCGAGGGAGCGCACTCTGGCACCCCCAGTTGGTTTTTGAGGCTGGGCGGGTGCGACGTTGGTTGCGTTTGGTGTGACGTGAAAGAGAGTTGGGATGCCAATGCCCACCCGCGTCACAGCTTAGAAGACATTGTATCCGCTGCAGTCGACAGTGGTAGAAAAGTGGTCGTGGTGACCGGTGGCGAACCCGCCATGCACAACCTCGCCCCCCTCACAGAGGCCCTGCACGAAGCTGGCCTCCAGACCCACATTGAAACCAGTGGTGCCCATGCACTTACCGGAACTTGGGATTGGGTCACCCTCAGCCCCAAGAAATTCAAAGCCTGCCGCGAAGAAGTCTATCCTTTGGCAGACGAACTCAAGGTGGTGGTCTTCCACCGCAGTGATATGGACTGGGCCGCGGAACACGCAGAACGGGTGCGCCCCGATTGCGCCTTGTTTCTGCAGCCAGAGTGGGACAAACGCGACGACGCGACTTTCTGGATTTTGTCCTGGATTGCCGTGAAGCCAGGCTGGCGCATCAGCCTTCAGACCCACAAGTACATCGGGATCCCCTGATTACTGACTGAGCCAGTCGACGCCTTCCACGCCTTTGCGGAGCCACTCCAGTGTCTCTGCTTGCCGAGAACCTGGCGCAGGCTCATGATCGTAGTCCCAATGCCCTCGTGGTGGTAAACTCATGAGGATGCTTTCGGTGCGTCCACCGCTGACGAGTCCGAACCGGGTGCCGCGGTCATGGACGAGGTTGAACTCCACATATCGGCCCCTCCGCAAGCCTTGCCAATGCATGTCATCTGCGTCGACGAAGCTCTGTACAAATGGAGCAGCGCGCTCCTTGTAGATCGCGGCATAATGGCTGGAGAGGTCTAGACAGAAGGCCAATGCCTCCTCTCTATCCACCCCTCCATCTCGGCCGATGTGATCGAAGAAGATGCCCCCCACCCCGCGGGATTCGCCCCGGTGAGGTATGCTAAAATAGCGGTCGGCCCAAGGCTTGAACGTCCCATAATCCGCGACAGCATGTCGGTCGCAAATGGCCTTCAAGTCGCGGTGAAACAAACGGGCCTCGGCGGGAAGGACATAATGTGGCGTGAGGTCGATCCCCCCTCCAAACCACCATGTCCCATCGTCCAATGTGAAGTAGCGGACATTCATGTGAATGATCGGCACATGGGGATTGCAAGGGTGCAAGACGCTCGATACACCCGTCGCGGCGAAACGGGTTGCAGAAGTATCCAATTGCTGGGCGAGTGCCGGGGTCACGGCGCCCTGAACCGCAGAAAAGTTGAGGCCTCCTTTCTCAATGACCTTGCCTTCTTTGAGGATACGGGTGTCACCTCCTCCTCCATCGGCACGCTCCCATTCGTCGCGGGTGAGCAACGCCTCGTCGTCGAACGACATCAACGCCGCCACCTGATCGTTTTGGACCGCGCGGTAGGCCTGCTGGACCTGAGACAGGAATTCAAGGTCCATCATCAGTATGGAGAGGTTGACGCTTCCGAACCCTGCTGATTCAGCTCAAGCCACTTGAAATCTTCTTGTCTCAGCAGCCGGACCGCTTCATTGACGAGCCCTCCGTCCTCACCATCAGTAGCTGTCCAATCAAAGACATACCGGCCATTTTTGGCGCGGTTCCAATTGCAAATGAGGCGCGTTCCCTGCGCCAAATCCACGGGCCAATCGGGACCGTGAGCCACGGTCCAAGCCAAGACGTCACGCAGGACATCGTGGGACATCCATCCATAACTCCCTGCTGGACCGCCCCGCAATGCCACCAACTCGCGTGCCAAGCAAAAATGTGAGGAGTCCATTGCTGCGCCCATGATGGAGTCCGGCAAGACCCCACCCCCATCGACTACGGTAAACCCAATCCGCTCCCGCAATTCGGGATCCAAGAAGTCGAACTTCTTCCAATCACCATCGGCATAGACCACGAAATCCAAGGAGTCGCCCAACTGGATTTCTGTCTGCAACACCCCCGCAAAGGAGCGGTTTGCCTTGCCGCCAGGCACCACAAGAACGTTGCGCCGCACATCTGAAAGAGAGTCACGCAAGGCTCCCAATCCACGGGATGCCACCTCAACTTCATTCATCACCAGCAGGCTGTCTTGCGCCGCGTGCCGCAACCAAGCATCCCGAAAAGCCGCTTCGGCATCGAGATTGCGGATATCGCCTGTGGCCAAAAGGAGAATGCGTTCTCCGCTGTGTTGCATGGCCACATGGGCAGCCAGTGCTTCCATCCGCGCTGACACTTGGGAATACGGCATCAACACCCCTTGCCTTCCTTCTGCCAATCGCGAACCCAAATCTGTCAGTGCCACATGGACGGCCCTTTCCATCCCGGGCCACTCCCGCACTTCAAAAAATTGGGAGCGCTTGAGTGGTCCCATGGCAATGTGCACCGGCCCACCCATGCCCACTAAGTCTTCTGGCGCGCACAACAGGGATCCA
>Ga0206125_10000587_pt1 | contig 46406 bp, 45 predicted proteins | sample Helgoland_Spring_4_FD_148598 | JGI IMG/M metagenome (GOLD analysis project Ga0206125, IMG submission 148598) | Pelagic subsurface seawater microbial communities from Kabeltonne, Helgoland, North Sea - Helgoland_Spring_Bloom_20160331_1 | ecosystem: Environmental > Aquatic > Marine > Epipelagic ... | reverse complement strand
TTAGTCATTCAAACATCACAAGGTTTTCATCTTTTCAAAATGTATTAGTTTCAATAGAATATAGATGTGGCTCTGTGGCTCAACTGGATAGAGCAGCCCCCTCCTAAGGGGCAGGTTGGTGGTTCGAGTCCACCCAGGGTCACCAATTTAATACAACAATTACAATAAGTTATCATTTTTGTAAAAATACAAGACCCTAATAAAATACCTAAAATACCATTTACAAATCGTTTACAAAAAAATTTAGTTATCTAATGATTTTATCTATTTATCTAAAACACAAATATCACTGTAAAAAAGATCGTATTAATTGATAAATTAAGGCATTAAATAAAATAATTTATACAATAATAAATTAATAAACAATTTTTACTGATCCTAAATTATCATATATATTTTATTTCACTACGACATTTCTATATTAACATATTTTTTTGTATAATATCAGATCAATTAATTGGCATAGAATAGATTTGCTGAATAACTTTTTGAATTTGATAGTAATTTTTCAATAGTTTTATTATCTTCGTATTCTGTATAAAAATGTACTCCTATCGGAACATTATTTATCAAAATGATACCTGTTACGCCAGAAACTAATCGTTCCTTATAATTATCATTTACTTTCATAATAACACCTCGGTGAACAGAATCTGAGACACCCAAAACTCCAAGATCAATCAGTTCCCCAATTTTAACTACATCTTTGTCTGCAAAATGCACTGTGTTTGCATCTTCAAGATTTTTTTCAACCATTTTGGATATTTCTGAAAAATCCATCTCACCTACCATGATTTCGTTGAATGTTTTTGCACTAATTTGATAAGTTTGTTCTGTTTTCTGATCACCGGTTAAAGTTCCAGTAGCAATTACCCACTGATCAAAGTATTCTGGCATTCTATTTTTTAGAATTTCTCTTTTGGTTTCGCAATCAACCCACATTCCAAAAAGTTTGTTACCCATATTGAACTGTATATCTTTCTGCCACTCAAAAAGTTGATCTTCTTGAGTGGTACCTCCTAAAAGGCAAAAACCACTAGGAGTAGGGAATAAGATCAACTTATTTCCAAACCTTACTTGAAGAGGTTCTGAAGCATACACTAAACAATTGTAAAATGGAAAAAGCATACACAAGCAAATCAATTTGCAAATTTTCATATTATCTTCTCCATAATACGTCATAAAATTAGTATTTGATTTTTTTATAGTCAACCCCTCGACTATATCCATAATTATATATCCTTAAATTCATCAAGCACTATAATCTCTTGTGAGTTCTTGTGTAACTCAAACTAGGTATATTTTACTGTAACCCAATGGTTTTAATGGATAAATTCTATACTTGAATATATACAAATCGTGTACAAATTTAAAAGGTTTTCTGTAACTTATTGATTTTAAATAGAAATCAGATAGACCATTGTTCTCCTAAGGGGCAGGTTGGTGGTTCGAATCCACCCAGGGTCACCAAATAAAACCAACAATAACAATACATTACAGGTTTTCAAAAATACACAATCCCTAAAAAACACCATAAATGCCGTTTACAAATCGTGTATAAAAAAATGTGTAACCTAAAGAATGTTTATGTTACTTTAAAAAACACAAAATAATGATGTGAAAGTATAATAATGAAGTTTTTAAATCTACTTATATTCATTGTTATAATCGTACCCAGCGCTGGGTACTCGAATAAAGATATTCCAGTCTTTGAGAGTTATGAACCAGAACTAAAGATAATGAGAGAGATACTTATTAAGAACCAGATATGTTCTGAACTTGGATATACTTCTTGGAAAACAAATGAAGACGTAATGAGGAAGTATTTTGAGGGACTAGATCAGTTAACTATTACTTGGGATGAAGATGTTAACAGTGGTGAAAGAATGACTCGATATGAATATGAAAGAGATGGATATAGAGATACTGTTAAATCATCCATAACACCTCAAACATGCACTGATATAGAAAATGATTTGAATTCAAATACGATATTTGTGAAACATTTTAGATGATAGTTAAATAGAATATGAAGATTTAAAGAGAAGATAAAAACGTAAACAATTGCTCTTGATAAAACATTGGTTAATGAATTCTAAAATTCCATTTTTTTAACAAACCCTAAAATCTGACAAGATACATCCGAGTATTTTTCTTTTACTTCACTTAATCTCTCTTCAAAGATTTCTCTCATCTCACTTCCATCACTGTCTTGTTTATCTCTAATTAAAAATTCCATATGATTAAACATCGCAATTGGTGTTAGAGCAGTAGTATCGCCAGAACCAATTGGAACAATGCCAATTAATTTGGGATTTATATTAAAATGCATCCTTTGGTTTGATCCAACCCATGTTTCATTAAATAATAACTCTCCACTACTAGAATACATTACCCATGAAACACCATCAACGGGTTCTGAAATCGTATTCTTTGCTGAAATATTTACTCCAACATAAACACTCGCTGAAATTCCAATGTTATATTCAGTAATAATATCTGCATTACATGGAACTTTTTCAGCAAAACAAGTTAATGGAAAAGCAAACATCACAATACAATAAAAACATCTAATTACACACATAGAAAATCCCAATTCACTATCAATTCTCATTCGAAAAAATTATTAGTATTTTATAATACTATAACATATTGTAAATATTTCAATTATGTATCAAAATAATATAAAGTTTAGGAGATATAATAATGCAAATGAGAAATTCAATAATATTACCAATTTTAGGATTAGTTTTACCAGTAGGTTTCTATCTAATTATAGCATCTTTTATTGCTCCAGTCTTTACAGCACTTCAAATAAGCAATGACATTCTTCTTACCACTTTAGGTATTGCTTACTTAATAGTAATTTCTCATGGGAATTTAGAAGCAAAAAGTCAAAGTAAATACTTCGAAAAATATTTAATCAAATTAGAAAATGATAACAGAAACTCAGAGGATAATGGATCCTTGTCTCTTAATTTCAAAAGAGGCACTTTTTTCTTTATAAATATCATTGGAAATTTAATTGCAATTGCACTTTGGGTATTTTTTATGCCTGATGAATTTTCAGAGTCCATTGGAATTTCAAATATCTGGCATCAGATAGTAGTATTAATTATCATAATGTTTTTAGTATCTAATGTTTTTAAAATTATTTGTACTAGTTCAATGTATGCTGTAAATATTTCTACCTCTCTCAATTCTATGAAATTCAACATCGCATCTGATGTATTTTGGTATGGATTAATTATTGCATACTTTCTATTTTTAAGTGGGTTTTTCATTTGAAAAATATATTAATAATATTTTTCGTATTTTTAATACTATTTCCTCATAAAATTGTTGCTGAAGAACCATCAAGTTATAAACAAACTGAAAATGATAAGTATGGAGATTTCCTTGGTGGAATAGGTGATCGTATTTTTTCAATTTTTGGAGACTTGATTGAAAACGACCAAAAACAACGACAGAATATTATAGATAAATTAGCAGGGAAAGACGGTGAACTAGACAATCAAGAAATTCGTGAATTTTTAAAAACTGAGTCAGAAATTTCTATGGAGCAAGATGAACAAGCATTAGATCAACTGAAAAAAATGTATGATCCTGAGAATGGAATATATTCTGGAATTTATAAATTGCAGAAAAGATATGAACGAAAAAAACATCAACAAGTTGAAAAATTAGATGCCGAAATTAGGAGTATAATTGATAACCTTGACGCAAACAAAATAAAGAAAACACGTCTCAAACTAATGATGGTTAATTGGGTTCCAATTGGTGATACCAGCATTGATAATGAAATGTCTAATCATTACGATAATATTATTAAAGATTTATTAGATAACCTTAGTTAAATTTATCATGTAATATAAACTGGGTATATTTTACTGTAAATCATTGGTTTTGCTGGATAAATTATAAACTTGAATATATACAAATCGTGTACAAATTTGTAATGGTGTCTGTAACTTATTGATTTTAAATAGAAATCAGATAGACCATTGTTCTCCTAAGGGGCAGGTTGGTGGTTCGAATCCACCCAGGGTCACCAAATAAAACAAACAATAACAATACATTACAGGTTTTACAAAAATACACAACCTTCAAAAAATACCTATTATACCATGTTCAAATCGTGGGCAAAAATAAGATATAAAATTTAGTTAGTATTCGCTCTATTTCAAGAAAGTAATTGCAAAAATATTGTTTAATATAAAATATATATTATAATTTAATACTATAAACAGTTGATCTATTGAGTATGTAAAATGAAAATATTAATAATTTTATTAATCTTGAATTGTATACTTTGTTCCTGTGGAACGGTTAATGGAACACTAAACGGCACAGGTTCTGTTTTAGAAGGTATCGCTTCAGATGCTAGACAATTGGGGAATGTTTTTAAATATTAAACCGTATTAAAATCAATATCATAAACTTGCTTGATGTTACTACAAGAAATATTTTTAAGACATGAATTATAAACTTGAATATATACAAATCGTGTATAAATTTTAAAGGGTGTCTATAACTTATTGATTGCAAATAGAAATCAATTAGATCCTAACTTCCTAGGGATAAGCCTGTACTTCAAATCCAGCCAGAATAACTAAATATGATATTGTAAACCATAGTTTATATTACTAATATAAACTATGGTTTAATATTAAAGTGAGATAATTTTTAATTATGAAATTATGGTTTTTTTTATCTATTTTCATCACTTTCAACGGACAACCCTTTTTCGCTCAGAATCAAACATTAAACATGAGTACTAGTTTTACTTATCAATCAAAGCATTTTTTAGGCTTGAAAAACGGATTGAGGTCATCTGATAAAGGTATAGTAAAATTAAATATAAACCATAATACAGATAGCTCATCATCACAACTGGCCATTAATTATGATGGATATAATAACTTCAATCTCGACAGATCTTATCTTCAATATACCTCAGGAATAGCAACATTCGGTGTAGGTGCAATTAATCGCCATTGGTCTTTATCAAACAACGAATCTCTTATTTTGTCACATAATGCCCGCCCCTCTAAAGCTATTTACCTAAAACTAAAAAATAGATTTGGATATGATTGGTTACCCTCTAAAGCTAATTGGTCTCTTGAAGTTTTTAATGGATACACCGAAGGCTCTTTAAAAAATAGTAATTCCATGCTTCTTGGAATACGTACTGTATTATCTGCAAGCGAAAGGCTAGACTTTGAGATACTTCAAACTAGCCAATGGGGCGGCAATGATTATAGTAGTGGAATATCTGCTTTAGGCTCTGCTTTAATTTTCGACACAAATAAAGACTCAAATGCCAATATTAATAAAATGGCAGGCTTTGGTATTTCATATTTAATTCCTAGTAATAAAATACCATTACGTATTTATGGCCAAGCAATTGGTGAGGATGAAGCGGGAAACTTGCCATCATGTTATGGGTATTTGGCAGGACTTGAATGGACAAATACAGAAATCAAATACCCAACAGTTGTAGGCATTGAGGCTATAGATACCCGAATAGATACATCAACAAATGGATACTGTGGCCCAAATACCATGTATAATAATAGTACTTATAAATATTCAAATTACGGGGACACAATGGGAGCAGAAATCAGTACTGAGGGAACTTCATATGGTCTCTATCTTCAGTCGCAAATATCTCAGAAGATAAATGTTAAATTTACTACAAAATCAATCGTCATTAATGATAATGATTGGTCAGATCATCCTCTCTCATCAAAACGACAATCAGGCTTTGTAAATTCATTTAGCGTTTCTTGGTTTCAAGATAACGTCAGTTTTAAAACAGATATTTATAATCAAAATTTTAACTTAGATAAAGCAGATATTGAGAATTCTTATGGTGTTGGTTTTTCGTCATCAATAATATTTTAGAATTAATAATTTCTACAGATCTTAATATGAATGTTTATTGAGCTGTTAAAAATTTGTTAGATATAATTTTCTAGATTTTATTTACTTATCAATTTTAAATATGCTATCTATAATTTTAATTTGGTGAAATAACGAATGCAAGATTTAATAAATTCAAAATCTAACGCTGAAATTGATCTGCGCGAATTATTTATGACTTTGTGGGCTTATAAATTATTTATTGTTAGTATATGCTTGTTAAGTCTTTGGTGCAGTGTTTATTATATTAAGAATGTGGATAAAGAATATAGCTCTACTGCCATTTTTAAATTAGACCAAGAGTCACCAGGCATTTCACCTAGTGGTGAACTCAGCACATTTATTAATTTAGCTGGATTTAACAACGGAACACTCACTTCAACCTTGCCTACAGATGAGGTCACTGGCCGAATTTTTATAGAAAATCTTGATACTAGATTGAATTTTAAAGCAGACCCTTATTTTAATACATACAATCCTAATTTAACCGACCCAATTTGGAAGTCTCTTATAAAGCGTGCAATTGGTTGGCAGAAATCTACACCAGATGTTCAAGAAGCCATTTGGCAAAGTATCGTCAAAAACTATATCGAAAATGTTGTGCTTGATCAAACGCCAGATGGATCTGTTAAAGTTATAGTCACTCATGTGAACGCGCCACGTGCGGCTAAAATTGCAAATGTAATCATGGATGAGATTATCTCCTCTACAGAGAATAAGAAAACTACTGCGCAGGAACAGCAGATGTCTTACCTATCTAATACATTAGCCAAAGCTCTTAGTGATTTAGAAGTGTCACAATCTAGCCTCAAAGAATTCGCAATGGAGAACAGCGCGCTACCCTTAGAGAATTTTACTATGGCGTCATTGAAGCTTGATGCATTACGAGAACAACTGAACCGAACGTCTGAATTGCATGAGGCTGTGGCAGCACTTTCATTGATGCTGCAGAATAAAACAACGGATCAGAATAATTATCTGGCACTACGCCAGCAATTCCCAATCATCGATCAAGTTGAATTCCGTCGGGTTTTGGGCCAAAATGAAATTATTAGCTCCTGGAATTGGCCTGAGGCTAGCTCAGTGGATGCAGTTTTTGATACGTTGTCAGAACGAAAAAGCAGACTACAGTCTGAAATAAATGTGTCACAAATAAATACAGAGCGCTCAGCCCTGGCACTAGAAACTTATGCCAAACTAGAGCGTGAAGCTAAAGTTGCTCAGGCAACATACACTGTCCTGATTGAGCAGGTTAAAGCCCAAAGTGTTATAGCCGGCTATCAACCTGATAAAAGTGCAATTTATGAATATGCATCTACCACAATTAACCCCTCTAAACCAAATCGCAATCTCATTTTGGCTTTGGGAGCCATTTTAGGATTATTTTTAGGGACAACACTATCCTTAATCTTGGCATACTGCAGTGGGGTCTACTACTCAAAAAACTCCCTAAGAGCTGGAGCACAGGCACGGCTCTCAGCTAGCATTAGAGCCCTAATGCCTCTGCGTAATAGAAGTTTAATTGACGTAAATACAATGCTTGTAAAAAAGCCACGTCCTGTTCTTGGAGACATTGCACTGGAAATCCATAAGAGTGGTATAAATCAAGTCGTAGTGACATCATCACGCTCAAAGCTTTCAGCTAATAATGTAGCGTGCGCGCTTGCAAGTTATATGCAGTCTGACACCTTGAAGATTGCAGTGATTGATTTCTCTAAGAATGGAAAAAAACTAAGTGATAATTCTGTCTCGGATTATATTGGCTCGTTTGTTGTTGCTGCGAGTGAAGGTCATGTATCTATTTTGAGGCCAGAGGCTGACTTAACTGCTATTAAGCTTATAAGTCAAAAAGGTTTTTTAAAAAAAATCCAATCGCTTAATTCAAATTTTAATCTAATTTTTTTGTGTGCAGATAATACTGATGCTATTAGCCTCATACGAGCATTAGAGGGGCAAAAAATGTTTCATCTCACACTTGCCAGAACCAAACACACCAAGTCAGATACTCTCTTAAAAATGCGCTCACTTCTTCCAATTCAAGGACTACTCCATGACTAGGTTTAAACTTTTAACCTGCAGTATTGTATCAGCACTGTTCCTGCATGGGTGCAGTCCAATTCTTGAATCTGTGTTGCTTTCAGATGGGGCGCAAGACGCAAAAACGCTGAGTGTGCAAGAAGATTTTAAAATAAACATTCAAACTCTTACATTCAAAAATGCGCTACAAGCTAATAATGATCCATATCCAAGGCGACTAATGTTAAATGGGATTGGGTCTAAAGCGAACGTGTTTGACGAAGCTGATTTTTTAAATTCCGATATTCCTTCTTCGTCGCAGGATGTGAATTACCTTCTAGGTATTGGAGACATACTATCATTCAGACAGTTGAATAAGTTTGTGAAGCCAAAAATACGGTTTCCAACTCAAGCAATAGAAACTGACTACCTTGTCGGTGTGGGAGATGAATTGACGTTGATACAATTAAACGAGGTCAATAAGGGTCTAAGCAAAATTATTTCTGATGGTAATGATGAAAATAATAGAATTGTTGGCAATCCTCAACCAAGTGAGACTATTCTTAAAACTTCAAGTCATGTTGGCACCAATGGCAATATTCTGCTGTTGGGTTTGGGTAGTATTAAAGCCAAAAATAGGTCACTTAATGACATTCAAACCGAAGTACGCAATATTTTGATTAGAAATGGACTTGCTCCAAGCTTTCAACTCGAAATTACCGGTTTTAATAGTAAAAAAGCTTTTGTAACGTTTCCAAATGCAAATAATACCTTCGGCAACAATACAGTTACTATAACTAATTTGCCTATCTCATTAAAAGAATTGGTCATAAATTATGGCATGCGACCCTCCTCCAGAGAGACTGCTATTGTGACGCTTACACGCGAAGGCCAAAGGTTCCCAATGACAGCAGATCAGATTTTTGATAAATCGTCTCCACGTATAGTGGTAAAAGATAAAGACCAAATTGAAATAGAGAAGGCTGCAATAGCGCCTGCAGTTAGCGAAGTTGTTGTAGGGACAAATGGAAATATTTTATTACCCGGCATTGGGAACCTTAAAGCTGAAAAACGTTCACTGCCTGAAATCCAAGCAGATATAACTAGTATTCTCTTAGAAAAAGGCATGACCCCAAGTTTTCAGCTTGAAATCGTTGAATTTAAAAGTAAGAAATTTTTCTTTATCTCACATAAGCAAAGTAGCAAAGTTATACCACTTACTAATTCTAAATTGACACTCAAAGAAGCGGTTTTGAGTAGTGGCAACAGTGGAAGCGACATCACGCAAATAAATAAAAACGACTTAACAATAGTCAGTTTAACTAGAAATGGCTCGTCTCACCATATTACCTATCAAGAAATGTTGATTGGAGTTGGGTCAAAAGTTCTTATACAAAATGGGGATACAGTGGAACTAAAGAGTTTCAACTATAAACCGGGCCAAGTGTTTGCATTGGCAGGCTCTGGGAATGCTCAAATAATAAACATTGATCCTTCAAAAAGAGAAACACTCGCAGACATACTATTTACACCAAAAGGTGCATTAAACCAAATAAATGCAAAGCGTTCAGAAGTCTATCTCCTTAGAGGGCGAAATCCATCGGTGGCATATCACCTCGACGCACAGAACGTTTCAAGAATTTTAGTTGCGGCCAAAACAGAGCTTAGGCCAAATGATATCGTTTACGTTGCTGAACGCCCAATTATATCATTCTCCAGAACCTTAGCTGAACTCACGCCACTTAGGATACTGCTTCGTGATATTCAAGACAGTAACATTCCATAATCTCCTCCTATCAATCTGGCTGAACCCCTTCTTTGGACATTACTAAGCATTAGGTGGCTCATACACTTTGGTACATCCCAAGTATAATAACAACGTCTAGCTTTTCAACTTCGTGAATCACATAGTAATTGGTATTGTCTTCAGAACACTTAATATCTTAGATGAACTTAGCGGGAATTTTTGATGCTCTGGTTGAAGTGAAAGCTGATTTGTTGGAGGTTTTTGACGCGATAACGGCATACATAAAGTCCAGATCACCTTGTAAATAAAAATACTAAGAAAGCTCAATCGGGTGCAAAATGAATTACTACATAGTAAAATATTCTATTTACAATATAAAAATCAAATTATCATTTTTAATTTTAGCAGTACACCATACTTGCTGCTTTTATAAAAGCAGGGAATAACACCAAGCTTGTGGTACTACTATGAAACTAGGCTCATGCTCAAAAACCCAAAACCTCTTTAACGTAGCTTTTTGCCAGACAGGCTTAACTTTAAAGCATGATTGTTTTATAAACTATTTGTGTAACTGAGATATTCCATCCTCAACTGCAATATTAGATAGAAAGCTCATAAATTTAAAATAAAGTTATATCCAGAAGTCTGCATTGAGCTCCATCTGAACTTATTTTAAGCAGTCAATGATAAAGCCCACTGACTAAAAATGCTATCAAGATTTCTTTCTAATAACACTCACAATGTGTGGAGAGGAAACTGGTATATATTTGCTTATCCAAACAAAACTAAGATAGAAAAAAATAGGCAGCCGTCTAATAACACTTTTACCACTTCTACTAAAACTAAAGTAATTGAGATCACTTAAATATTTTGTTTCACAATCAAAGCCAGAAGCTTTAATCATTTTGTTTAATTTGCCAATGGTGGGAAGGAAATTTTTTTTCGACCACGGTATTGTTGGTGAAAATTTAAATACCCTATGAAATTCTATTGCGAATGGAATGTATGGATGGCCATGTGCAAAATCCACTGGATATACTCCGTTTGGACAAGTAATAATCAAGTATCCTCCAACTTCTAGCTTTTCTAATAAATTTTTCACAAATTCATGTCGTCTAGCATCAGTTTTTGGACCAACCACCCACTCATTATCCACCGTTCCTACATGTTCTAAAACTTCGGAAGCTACTATTAAGTCAAACTTACCTTTAAATGGAATGTTTTTATCAGAAGCTACAGCAAATTTTTTCTGAACATCAGATATTTCGTTTCTAAAAGTTTACCAAATATGAGACCTATCTACTGGTTCTATTCCATATGTATCAAAACCTCTTTTCGTCAAACTGAGGACATCAAAACCAAGACCACATCCCACAGATAAAATGCGAGGATTAACAATATTAACGTCTTTTTCTAATAAATTTGATATCCAACCTGCCAAGTGCGCCGAGCGTAACCGTACAGTTTCCACGTTTTCATTTTCTAGCAATGTTTCATCTCGATCAGCTATCGTATAATCGTCATTTTCACTAATCGTAAATTTCATATTTGAATCTCTTTTTGAGTGTTACTTTAGTATTAGATAGGCATAATTTAGCGTACTACTCTAGTATATACTATGTAAAATTTAATAATCTAAGTAAACTCTAATCAAACAGTAATATTTAAAACTTTATTATCAAGAATTTCTTTTTGGGTTTATTTCTATTTTAAAACTGTTTTATTTGATAATGGTTACTATATTTGTATAATTGCAAACTAAATAATATGTAGCACTAATAAAAATGATCCTTTTGAAGCTACATATATCATTTATCTAGGGATGTTTATCGATGAGAGATAATATATTTCTATCAAATCAAATAACTTTCTGACAATATATGCTTCGCTCTAGAATTGTGATTGTCGCCATAGTCTCATTCGAATATCAATTTAAATATTGTTAATAAAAATATTGAATTTCTGGAGCTTGAATTAATATAGGACAACATACATCAGGTTAAATTGAATTTGATATAATTTTTCATTTTATAACTAAATAATTCAAGTCTAGTTACAAAATGAAATATTATGATAGACCCAAGACTAATCATGTATTAGAAATTATAATTGGTATACTTTAAGATTTTGAATATTATGGGAAAAAAATGTGCAGCAATGATAACATAAAACCACTTTGGGAAAGTGTTGAGAAGAATTTTCTAAAAGTAAACTTGCATCAATTTCGAGAAATTGGGCAGGTAAATGAACGTCTTGGAACTTGGGGTCCACTGAGTGATTCTTCTCGCTATTACAAAGCACTAATGTATGAGTTTTGCCACTACTTAGAATATAATCAAACAACTAAACCCCATAATAATGCACCAAATTTTATCGAAATCTTTAATAAAATAAAAAATACTAGCTTAGGCAACCCTGTTGATATCAACTACAAGGGCCATAAAGTTAATCTAGATTATTTACTTTCTGTTGAAGAGCTGATCTTTCTTTATTCTTATCTTCCGAATGTACAAAGTATTGTAGAAATTGGAGCTGGATTTGGTCGAACAGTGCACGGTATTTTGTCTAACTTTGATATTGAAAAGTATTTCATTATTGATCTACAACCAGTTCTAGATTTATCTAAAAAATACTTAGAACTTGTTCTAGATAAAAGGAACTTTGAAAAAATTATTTTTTTAAATCCGGAAGAAATGAACCTAATTGATACAATAGATTTGGTTATTAACATCGACTCAATGCAAGAAATGACTTTTGAAGTTGCAAGTTCATACATTGACTGGATTAATGAAAAGTCTAACTTATTTTTCACAAAAAATTCTATGGGAAAATATGATCCCACCGATATAAATCTTAATATTAAAAACAATTTAGAATATCAATCAGCTCTTAAAATGGGTTTAATGCAGGATATCTACAAATTATTTGATACCAATGATCGAATTAAAGCAACCGCAGTATATCATGCTAAATTTTGTCCAAGAGATTTTGAACTTATAAAAAACCAGCGTGGGTTTGGGCAATATTTAAACTATGAACTAGCGCTATATCAAACGACAATAACATAATGAAATTGTTGATTACAGGTAGTTCAGGACTGATAGGCAAAAGGTTTCTTGAGTTACATTCCAATAAATTCAGCGAAATATACTCTCTTGGCCGAAGAAAGAATCCATTTAATGATGTTAATCATATATACTTTGACTTAAGTTCACTGGGGCGATTAGAACTTCCCCAGGTTGATGTAGTGGTTCATTGTGCAGCACAAACAAGTTTGGTTTTTGATAAAAGAGAGTTTTTAAATAATTTTAATACAAATTCGTTTGGCACTGGTAATTTACTGCAAGCGTGTTCAAGAATGGGTCAAAAACCTTTTTTTCTGAATCTAGGAACTGCCACACAGCTCGGATACACCAATAAATTATATCGAATGAAAGATTTGCCCAAAGATAGCCCCACAACGTTATATGACATAAGTAAATTAGCTGGTGAGATGATGTTGCATAACTTTTGTGAATTAGACTTAATCAGGGGGTGTTCGCTTAGACTATGCAACGTTTATGGCAACCTTAACGAACGGCAAAAATCTGACAGGGGAATACTAGATAAAATTTTTCGAAAATGCTTGCTTGGAAAGCCTGTAGAGATACTTGGTGATGGCACGTATTTACGAGATTATATCCACCTTGATGACGTATGCGATGCAATATATGCAACACTAAATTCAATAAAAGACTGTAGCAATAATACATTTTACATTGGAACAGGAAAATCAATAAGATTAAAAGATGCATTTTCAAAACTACGCAATGTTGCACACAAACAAAATAATGTATTTAGTGAATTTCGATATTCACAAATAACAAAAGATATTAACATAATACATCTCAGGAATTTCCAGGCAGATATCACGGAGTTTTCAAAAAAAACAGGCTGGGCCCCACAAAGATCAATTTCAGACTTAGCATAAATTTCTTAGTATCATTTAAATTATCTTCTATAAGCCTTAGACCATCTCTGGTTTTTTTATCTAGAAATATTATAGATACAATGGTTAATAATTTGCCGCCCAGTGTTTATGCGTGGAGGTTTTTTTCCTAAGTAATTTTGAATCTCTAAATGATAATTTAAACTTTTGATAATAAGTAGAATATTTTATTTTCCAAATTAGTGCAGATATTTTTGCGTTCTTTATACCAATAGTCTTTATCCAATCTTGAGAATTTCAGAACTGAACTCTGTAAAATATATAAGTTCTTATTATTTTCTGATCTCTGAAACATTTAATAATTTAAGGAATTATGGCTACCATTATAATAAACAGCTACCAAATAACAAAAATTTTGATTTTCATCACCATATGGAATGGACACAGCAGAATAGATCTATTCTGCCTATATTTACCTAGCAAGATTATATGGAGATATGGCAAAATCAAAGATTTAGGCCTTTAAGTAACGTTTTGGCTTATCTATCACATTGCAGTATGGAGTCTCTTGTTGGGGTATCCAGCACTTCAGAAATTGTTATCATTAAAGCTCATAATCATCCAAATCGTGCAAATAGATTTTTAGAAATCTTTATTTAGTTTAATTAAAATTTCAAAACTTGACAAAAATTATTTATCTATTTGGTGCTTTTGACTTATGCACATAAAAAAGATCAAGCATTCTAATACCTACAGGCTTCAAATTTTTTATAAGGTTAATGTCAAAGAGTACAAAATTATTAGCTTGCATAAAGGTTTCAACCTCTAAAAAACTATAATTAGTCTCATATCTTGACGAAAAATCAACTTCAATAATTATTGACTTGATCTTTTCGTCAGCAAAAGATTCTTTTAAACCATTCAATACATCAAGTTCAGTTCCTTGAGTATTTAAAGACAAAACTTCTACTGAAGAGATCCCATTTTGCCTAATAAATTCGTCCCCTGTTTTAATATTTACTGATATTTTATCTTCTATCTCCAAAACTTTTTCATTGTCATATTCATCTCCCTTTTGGCTATGGTATTTATTATTAGGCCTATTAAGAGAAGATAAATCGCTTCTCCGAGTTCTATAAAGAATAAGTTCTTCGTCTTTAGCGCCTAAACCATATTGAAAATGTTTAACTCTTCCATCAAGGCCTACAACTTGTTTCAATATTTTTTGAGCGTCTGGATTTGGTTCAAATGCAAATATATTAAGGTTTTTATTTTTTACTTTTTTCAGAATATTTTTTATAAAATTACCTTCATGCGCACCAACTTCAATAATATTTAAAGGTCCAGTTAGAAAAATATAATTAATAATTGGTAAATACCGGTAGTTTGGTACGCTTCTCACCAAAAATGGGTCATGACTTTTTAGTCGCACCTTTAAACCAAAAATATTTTCGATAATATTTTTAATCTTTATTATATCACGCATTAAACGGCTTAGCATGTTTTTATTCCTATCTAGGTCATGAAAAACAATAAATACTACAAGCGTTTAATCTTAACAATCAGTAAATTTAATTATTAGTCTTGCGCTATCTATTTAAGCTATTTATGGATTATATAGTTTTTTATGTTACTAGGTGACCCTATGTTTTGAATGTCATCGATGCGAAATATTATAAGGACTGCGTTATATTAATTTTGAATTCTTTTCCATTCCTATCAATAGTTGAATCAACTTCAAAAGGCGAATACATGGAAACAGTACTGAACAGAAATATGAAGATTTAAAACAGAAGATAGGTTACCGTGATTAAAAACAAAGATAAGCCATTCCCCCTTGTAATAACTTGTGCGTTAGTGCCACAAATAGAAGTTGCTCTATCTGATCCTAAAGAAAGGTTAAGGCAGTACCGTGCAAGCATTGTGAATTGGGTTGAATCCAGAGCATTTTCTGAAATAGTAATAGTTGACTGCACCAATAACGACATATTAACTGCAAAGGAAATTGAGGAGTTATCAAGCAACGGTTTAAAGATTGAGCAATTGAAGTTTGGCCCAGAGGTTCAAGTGCAAAAAAGAGGAACATCTTGGGGCGTTGGAAAGATCTATGAATTTGTTGTGCAAAACTCAAAACTTGTTAATGAGTGCGATTTTTTTGCAACGACAACTGGCAGAACATTTGTTGGAAATATAAGCTCTTTACTTAAAGATTTTGATGCTAGTACAAACAAAACTTATGTGAATAGATGGCTTTCTAAAGGCTACAAGCGATTTTCACCTGGGCGTGCTGATCTCCGTTTCATTATATGGAATAAAAGTTTTTTTGAATCCAATATACCTCCTTTATTAAATACCTTGGATGATTCTAAGGGTAATTGGATCGAGATGGTCTATGATGAAGTATTTGCAAATTCCTCTCAAATACAATCTTTTAGAAATTTACCACAAGTTATAGGTCAAACAGGACATGGCGGAGGCTTTTACGATGGAACAAATTTTTATAGATGGTTTGTAAAAAATCTAATTGGAAAAATTACAAAAGCAGGTTTCTACTAAAAGCTGAAATTTTAATGTATATAATTGGTATAATTTTCAATAACAGTATTACGACTAATGGACAGTCTAAATGAAACTACGATCCAGCTTATCAGGCTACAAACTGATCGAAAAAACTAGATCAACCACTAACATTAGCTAGTGCGTAAATTAAATTTAAGAGGTGAATTCCTGATTAAATTTCATATTATATCTAATTTGAAATGTCTAAATACAATACTGTAAAATTAAAAAAGAGTATTAATGAAGCTCACTTGTCTTATATAATCAATTTAATATAATGTTAAATAACCATCAGGAACAATCCTTTGTTATTCTCTATTAATATGGTCGCTGGGTTGGCATTCTTAGTGCTCTACTATAGCAGTCTTCCGCTTTACTTTTTCTTTGTGATCTTTACCTTCTTCAGGGTTAGACATAATTTTAAATGTCTTATCGCCTCGATCTTATTAATGTCTTTAGTTGTAGCACTTGCATTTTTCCCTTCAGTTTATATGGAGCTCACAGACCTAACATTATGGGTTTTTACGATTTTCTTCTTATATGTCTTTAGCCAAATGCAAACAAATTTAGAAAGTCTTAAAAATAGTTTGTACATAATTTCAGCCATTCAACTTTTCAGTGGAATAGCTGACTTCCTCCTAAAATTAACCATTAAAAAACAACTTTTATATTTCTTGTCAAAGTCTCCATATTTCGAGTGTGATTGCGATGGCATAATCTCAGGAGTAACATTTTTTGGTATGGTTTTTCATAGAGTGCAAGGCCTTTTACCTGAGCCGTCATATTTTGGGATAATTTCTGTTTTCTTATATATTTCTTTAAAAAGTTTGAAACCCCAGGACAAAATTTTTACAACAATGCTATTAATTACTGTATTTTTGAGCTACTCAATTATCGCGATAACACTGTTAATACTTTATTTTATTTTATCTTTTACTTATTACTCTCGAAGGAAGAAAATAGGTACAATTCTGCTTATTTTAATCTTTGTACCAATAATTATTCTTGATGGAGCTTTAACTAATCAATTCTATATGAAACTTTCAGGTGAACATGTAAGTGGCATCTCGAGATACTTTAAGTTTATTACTGCAATAGATTTGATCATAGAAAGGCCTTTTTTTGGATATCAACCTGGCTACTTCGTATCCATTAACGGCACACAAACAGGTAATGTATATTTGACTCTTATCCTAGAAAACGGTCTTTTTGGACTTCTATTCTTCGCCATCTTCATTTGGCTGACTTACCGACCCGTCTTTAAAATTAGAAACATAAATATTTTGTTACCCCAATTTTCATGTTTTTTCTTTATAGGCGCATTTTCTAATCCAATATTTTTTCTCCCCTTAATTTATTGCCTTCATAAAGAAAGGTTAGATAATAGTCTTAGAATTTAATCTTTATTCAAACCGAAGGCTATCTATATAAATATTAATTCCAATATAGCATTCATGATAACTGCAAAAGCACAAAAATTTTAATCTTTCAACATATGTGTCAGACTAGTAGTCAAACTAATTCATTTTCAAATGTTTTAGGATAAAACTTAAAACTTATTATTTTTGTGGTGCCATATACCTGTCTTCAGCCCAAAGAGCTTTTTCAAATAAAAAAGATTTTTCCATCCAAAAAATTTAGCCATTATCTTTATAGTTAATGCTCTAGCAAGTTTTAATGATCCAATTATATATGGCCCTCCATATACACGAAATATTTTAAAACTCTCAATGGGACCATATAAACTTGTCGTTGAAATCCCACCAAACCTAAATATAGAAATATCGTAATCTAAATATTTTACAGTTGGATAGATAAGTAGTGCTTTATTTACCCAGTCCAAATCCGAACTCATAGTATAATTTGTATTATAATTCCCCACGCAATCAATAAATTCTTTTTTTACTAACATGGAACCATGTGGCCAAGGCATTCTCTGTGTGGGTCCATGTCTTATTTTTTCAAATCCAACAGTGATTAAATGTTTTTCATCAATAATGCCTAACTGCCGACCTACTAAAATATCTGAATCTTGAATTTTAATGTCTTCAACTAATTGACAAAAATTAATAAGTTCATCATCACTGTTAAGAACTAATATATACTTTCCAACTGCTAAGGATATTCCAAGGTTAAGAGCAGAATAAATACCATCGGGCTTATCTTCACGAACGATAGTAAGATTGGTTCTACTAATTGAAACTTCTTCAATTATTTCTAGTGTTTTATCACTTGAATTGCCATCAACAATAATATGCTCCACGCCCTCCAATTCAAAGCAAGAGCAAAGACAGCTTTTAATCGTTCTCTCGGAGTTTTTACAAACTGTAATTACTGAAAGTATCTTATTCAAAATGATTTACCTTTAAAGCTGTGTATAAAATTAACACCAGTAATACTACAAAATCCTTACAGGCAATGATGGCAAGTAAGCTGTACCCCTCTTGTCCTAACCATATTGAAAAACTAACAAGAATTGTGCCCAAATAACTTATCCCAATTCCAAGGATAATTTTATTTACTTCTAGTCTTTGATTAATCGATTGCCTTAAAATAACTGTGTAAATCCAATCAAACAACATTGCCAGCCCCACTGGGGGAGCTAAAAGTGAAAGCAATAATACACCTTTAACGTACCATATCGTATTTAGTTGAGTAACAGTACCTAGAATTAAAATATATATTATTAAAAACCCTAAAAAGCATAATAAAGACAAAGATATAATAAAAAATTTATAATTGATAAGTTCATTCTTGTATGCATTCACCATAGGTATTGAGCGGACACGAAAATATTTAAGTAAAGTGCTCATAAACGCGACAATTGCAAGATAAAGAGCGTACTCTGCATATTGCTCCACACCCGCGAAAAAAAACAGAACATTAGCTTCCAAAATTTTATTAAAGATAGAAATCCAAGTTATTCTAATTTGGGTTTTATGTTGCTGAAAGTTACTTAAATATAAGTTTGGTAATTTTTTAAGGAATGTATTTAATTTTAGACTTTCATGAACTTGGGCCCAGAAAAAACAAATCAAAATTGCCAATATTGAAATTAGATTTACCACTATAACCTGTTCGATACTTAAAGTTTGGTTGCACAAGTATAATATACCAAACAATATTACTTGCAGTCCGGTCGTTGAGAGCATTAAGTTAGAACGTATAATTTTGTTACCATAAATTTTTTCCCATATAATCAGAAAAAACTGTGAAACATATTCACGAGAAAACACAATGAAGTAACAGCCAAAAAACAAATATATTGTTGAAATACCTATGTTAAAAATTAAATCAATTGTTATCAAAATAGCTGGAACAACTAGTGATACTATTATTTTGATACCCATTATATAATACAAATTATTTAAAGATTCTTTTTTTATTTCATGAGCTATAATACCTTCAGTTGTACCAAAATCTAAAAATCTAGTTATATTATAAGACATCACTATTAAAAAAGCATATAAACCGTAATCTGTTTTTGAAAGAAAAGAAATCACATATAAATAAATTAATCCCTTAAAAAGAAAAATTGGTATTAATTTTAATTCGTTATTTAGTTTCAACATATGTTTCTCTTAGAAATTTTTTGTATTTAATAGCAGCATTTGTATATTTTTCTTTCCAGTAGCTGTGGCCATGCTGAAAGAAAGCGATCAAACACTCATTAAGTGTTTCGGGTTTTTCGTGGAATAGTCCACTTTCAGTAAGAAAATTATACAGTTCTTCGTCCCAAAAGGGCCAATGTTCTTTCCTCCAAAAAAGGAAGAATGGAATATCATTTTCAACTAAAAACAATGGAAGAGAGCTGTCGTAAGTTATAATAAATAACCCAAATTCAGATAATGACGTCCTTACGTCATTATTAGTGTCAATAATTGCACCATTAAACTTTTTTATATACGGATCAAATGTTCGCTGCGGATCTCTAAAATGAAGCTTTTTATCGTACCCACTTGTTTTTGAAAGCTTAAATAAACTTTTCTGATCTGGAATATATTCATTTAAAAACTGCCAACGGGTAATACCGGTTCTAAAGCGATTGGTAAATGGTGATTGATCATATAAGCCAACGACTGCATTTCGGTTGGAGTATGTTTTAATTTTTCCATATCTTGTAATGAATTTTTTCTTATTAAATTTGTGGTCAAAAACTTTACCGCATGCGTTTGCCAAAAAAACCTCATCAGTAAATACATGAGACGGAATACCTCCATGTCTCGTAATTGAGCCAAGCATATTGTCCCCAATGAGCTTGATAGAAGTTTCTCTAACTTTAGAAGAGTTAAGGTAACCTTTACTTGAAATTATTTTCCTATGATTAGGTTCTGTATAAGCTTTTAAAAGAACACTATTGTTACCAATTAAAAAGCAAAACTCATCAAGCAATGACATTGTCCAAAATCTATTATCAAATTTTATTGTTTCTTTAGGTGATGAATTTGCTTTTGATGGTATAAAAAAAGTCCCATTCAAAAAATCAAAAATTGTGAATGGATTTATTGAATAGTCAGTTTTGATTGCTTTAGGCCACTTAAAAAGTCTCGAGCCAAACCACTGCTTTATTTTCGTTGGATTTAAAGAGCATTTGTTTTTTATATTAAGAAAACTATCAAAATCATCAAATTTCTGATTGATTATGTTGTAATAATCTTTTTCAAACAAAATTACATTCAAATCAATATTAGAACCAATCAAATCGTCAAAATTTCTATCATTCAATTTAGGTATTTGAATATTTTCTTCATCAAGGCGATGAAAGGGGTACACACTTGTATTTACAGCAAGTTGAAAACGGTAGTAACGAAAAAGCACAAATCTTGCAAATAACGGCCTAAATAATTCACTCAAGCCAATTTTTTTTACGTAATTTTCTAGATAGTCTGGCAACTTGAAAATCTGATAATTATCTTCATCTGAAACCGCCTTATAAAATTCAATTTTATCAATTTCCAATTAAATCTTGCCTCACTAATTTGTATACTTTGGCTATTTCTTGTACCGATAATTTTGAACAGTTATTTTTATTGGCTTGTAAAATAGACAGTAAATCTTTATTTTTTAAATTCAACAAATCTTCAACAGCAATGGTATAATCTTCAATTGAAGCAGTAACTGGAACAATTTTCATATTTATACCAAATTTATTTACGAGATCTAAGTTCCCAGAAATTGCTGTTGTTATTACGAAAGTATTAGTCGCAAGCGCTTCTAAAATTACGCGCGCCACTCCTTCTCCATAAGTTGAAGGAAATATTATTGCATCTATATTTTTAAATATATGCATTGGTGTATGGAAGCCGGCTAATGTTACATTGTGAGGCTTAGTCTTTTGAAGTTCTGATTTAACTTTCGTGGGAAGTTTCGAAAATATGTAAAATTCTATATTAGGAAAAATTTCTGCAATCTCAAGAAAACGGTAAATACCTTTTGTTTTTTCAGCTCGTCCAACATAACCAATTCTTAATTTCGAACTAATAGTTTTTCTCCAATCATTTTGAAGGAAGCTCTTAGGAATTCCACTACCATGAGCCAGGTATTTTTTTTTATGTTTTATCAAATCAAAGTCTCTGGAATTTTGAGTTATAACAGAACTTGAAATACTTGCTAAAACCCATAAATAAATTTTTAAGAAAATATTAATTTTAGTTCCAGTCGGCGCATATCGACCTAAACCATTTATAGTTGGGACAAATTTTACTTTTGGAATTAATTTGAAAATAAGGCCACTCAGTAAATTATTTTTAGCTCCAAAGCTGAAGATTACGATGCCTCCATCCTGATTTCCTATATTAGATAATGCCTCTTTAATAATTTTCACGTTTTGAAGGGGTGAATTTCTCCAATTGTCCAAGTTTATAAAGACACTGTTTGTAATTTCGGTCGCTAAATTATTCCGGTAAATATTTGATGTCTTGTCACTGTCAATAAATATACTCTTAAAACTCATACCTGCCTCGTTATTGATTAAAGATTAGCTTTTATTATCAATCGGCTGCAACAACCCAGCATATACTCAAACCTTCGCTTATAATAAACTATAAAGTTTCTATGGCTTAGTATCTTTCTTGAGTATCTTCCAAAACAAAATGGACTGTAATTTTATTATTACGACAAAGTTTCTTAAAATTATCTAAGTGTGTTTTTGATGTTGGAAGATTATGTTTTGAATATATTACTAAATCATTGAAATTTTCTTCTTTAGTACACCCAATAACATGAAAAAGTGCAGGGAAATAATCAAAGCCAGATAGTTCTGTTTCCAATCTTACTGGAGTCAATTCACGTTCACTGCAAAATTCAAGAATACTAAGCTGTTGATATTTCTGCGATGGAAGCAAGTCTTCCTTGCCTTCTCTATTGAAATACACCATTGCGCGCTTTTTCTTGTGTAGTACTTCAGCCTGGTTCGCACCTCGTTTCTCGATAAAGAAGGAAGAATCCTTTAAACCTATACTATTGCTGCCCTCTACCATTCTAAAGTCAATTGATACTCTTGTTTGGTCAGTTTTGTTAGTTAGCGTGCCATGTAAAAGTGTAGAATTGAATTTATATATTTGTCCATATTCAAGATTGAGCGGTTTGCTAAGTTCAATGCATTTCTTATTGAAGTCCTTAATAGATTGCTTTGATTTTTTTGCGGTATCGATAAGATTTTTCGAATCCTTTTCATCAATAATATGCATGGAGTTTGATTTAAAAACCTTAGTGATTGGCATCCAGTAATTTATCACCTCTGATCCATGGCCGTAAAACATATCCGCATGAAAATCAACAGAGACATCTCCTGGAAGCTGCATTCTTATGGAGGGTATGGATTGATAACGCGTAGTTACATCATTAAATCTTTTTATTAATCTAGCGCATAAGCAGTCGTAATGCTCTTGAAATTCCTTCTCTCTAAAAAGTGAATAAACTTCATTTAGCAATTTAGGCTTTTCGTCTAGCTCAATATATTCATGAAGTTTCTCGAGTTGGAAATCAGATTTAGAGATTTTATTTTCAATGCTCTGGTATATCCTATCAGATATTAAATCATTAATTTTAATGTCAATTTTATCAAAGTGAGTTATCATTTATCATGTTCTATGTTAGTTTGAATTTGTTCGATTGGCAAAAAAAACAATCTGTGTTCCACTTTATGTGTTTTGTGAATTCTTATTTTCAAGTACTTTTATTAAATTAATTGTATTTCTACTGCATTTAAATATCTTTCTATTGTGTCATTATAAGACACAAATATCTATAGTTTAAATAAATTTATTGAATTTAAATAATAATTTTAGTTATTTGCAGATAATACTACCCTAGCCAGTGCTAAATCTTCGGGAGTATCAATATTAATAACTCTATTAGACGGTAGAATATGTGCCAACGTATTTGACGCTGAATATCTAGATTTTTGTGTCAATAAAAAATCAGTTCTAGTGACATAAATTGAACCACTACGGATGTATGCATCTGGTTTTAAATCTTGCCTTCGTGACTCTAAAACTTCTGGATAAAAATTTTTCAAATAGCCATTTTCTATGTATTTGATCCTTGAAGGATGATGGTCTTCAAGCTTATGCACCGCTACGCATGAGTCTGCATCAAAATCTATAGCTTTTTTAATACAGGCTTCTATATCAGAATAATTTTTTAATGGATTTGTAGCCATTAGTTCCGCTACGTAGTCAAAATTTACTCCCAATTTTTTAAACCATTCTACGCAGTGTATTAGTGCATCTGCACTTGATGTTGTATCTTCACTAAGGTTTTTTGGCCTTTCGAATGGTACATTGACACCATATTTTTTGCTAATATTGGCTATCTCTGAGTCATCAGTTGATACTACGTATTCATCCAGAATGGTACCTTTATTAACCTCATCAAAAGTGTATTTAATTAATGGCTTACCAGCAATATCAACTATATTTTTTTTAGGTATTGATTTAGATCCACCTCGAGCAAGTGTGACACCCAATACTGTTTTACCTTTGTACATATTTCTTTCCCAATATATTTGCGTTATCAGTGGACACCAGTACACCAGATTTTATTTCTCCATTATTTTTTATTAGTTCTGAAACACATAGCATAGAACCCTGACCTATCACCATTCTGTTCATCTTGTTTTTATTTTTTCTTAAATCATTGTTATTTTGCACTACATCAATACTATCTTCTGACGCCATTAAATAATTTCCAGTATCACTCCAGCAAGTAATCACTGCATCAGGAAAAGTTTTGAAAAAAGTGGCTTTAGCCTTATCTATCAGTGTTTGCTCAATAATCGCATGTGAAATATCTATAACCTGAATTACTGCCACATTTTGGTGAGACACCTTTTTCGCTACAGTAAAGAGTAGTTCGGCCAAACTCATATCGGTTCGATAATTAGAAATTTCCCAGGCTTTTACTATGTTTTTGAAAGTAGATTTTGGTTGCAGATTATACGCACCCAAACCCTGGAAATCTGGTTGCCCAATTAAAACTGTGGCAACATTTAGATCTAACCCAATCCAAAGTTTTTCAAAATTTGTTTGGCTATAAATATCAAGCTCTGAAAGTAACTCAACTAATTTATGCGATCTAAAAGAACTGTAACTACCATGTTGATTGATACCATGGTAATGACTTACTGACGCCTCTTTTATATATCCAATCTTATAATTGAGATTGCTTAAATTTTGCGCCCAAATCATATCTTCTATATGCTCTGCATTCTCGTCAAAAGGTATTTTATTCCATAATGTGTTCCGAACAATTGAATTTGCATTATGAAAAAAAGGTGACGTAGTTATGCGCGTTTCGCCACGAAATGTATAAGCTAAGTCTCGTGCATCATCAGGCCCTGTAAAGCTTAATGGAACTTGTCGACCATACGCCGCAACCACATCTAAATGTACATCTAAAAAAGAAATTAACCGGGTCAGCCAATCTTCACTTAACGGCACACAGTGAGCAGAAAGTAAAACTATAAATTCACTATCATGGTCTTTAGCCCCTATATTTATAGCTTTTCCTGGCTTGTAATCTGTTAGCCTAACCAGTGATTTTGAGGCCCGCTGATAATTTCTAGCAACTTCAAGAGTATTATCTACACTTCCACTATCAACTATTGTTACATGAAAATTCTGGTAATTTTGTCTTTCCAGGCTCGATAAGCACAACGGCAACCATTTTCCTTCGTTTAGTGTACGTATTATAATATTAACACGCATACTAAATACAGCAACTCTGTAGCTTTTGATTTTGTAAATATTTATTTATCACATTTTACCCCATTCATTACAGAAACTTTTTAAGCTTTAAATTAAATATTGTTAGAAAGAGCCCATCAAATATAAATTATTTTGATCTAGAATATAAAACCTCAATAAAATTTAGATTTATAAGTCCAATTCAGGTTGAATCTTTCTTCAAATAATCTTCCAATAAGTCAACTGCTCTATTATATGCCATCCTTTGCGCATCACTTGTCATTCCTCCAATGTGTTGAGATATAATAAGCTGATCATCTGGTACTTCATTAGAATAAAGCGGGCTTTCTCTACGCGCAAATGATTCATTTGAAATTACATCAGTCACATAAGATGCAGATTTATTTATTTTTAAAAATTCAACAATATCAAATTCATTTACTATTTCACCACGACTAGTATTCACAAGTATCAAATTAGGAACAGCGTAAGAAAGGACATTTTTATTGATTAATTTTATATTTTCTGTTTCAGCATGAATATGCAAACTTATAATCTCACATTTCATAAAAATTTCTTCTACGCTATTTAAAACTACACAGCCTGAATCTATTAAAATATTGTTATTTTTTTCATAAACAAAAACCTCAGCCCCTAAGGCCAACATATATTTTGCATACATAAAGCCCAGTCGCCCATAACCAATGACGCCAACTTTTCGACCTAAAATCTGTCTGCCTACATAATTCTCATAATCCCATATATTATTATCCCTGGCATCATTAACGCATTCAATATACCTACGACAAGCAGCGAGGGTGCCGGTAAGAGCAAGTTCAGCAGTTGATGAAATTTTGCGAAGCGTTTCGTATTCTTTACTCAAATTAATGACTTGAATATTTTTTTCTTTGCAATAATCAGTGTCTATATGAACCGTACCCGTCGAAGCTGTAACAATAACGGCAAGATTATAAAAATTCTTGAGTTCGTTAAAGCCTAGATAAACTTTGGTTTTATTAGGATTAGTAAAAAGAATATTCGAGTTTTCAATTTTTTTCAAATCATCCGTATTTGGATCAGGTAAATATTTTACCTCACCTAGTTCAACTAGACGATCCATAACACCATTAATTTCCATAATGGGTGTTATTATTGAAATGTTTAATTTGTTACCCAAAACAAGTTCACCTTCACCATAATACAATTTTTTCTTAAGGCTATAAAAATGGAAAATATTCTAATTGAGATTACTACCCCCAGCGCCCGCGGTAGGTCTCTACAGTCTGGGTTTCAATATCTAAAAAATCCATACCTAAAAAGTTCGTTGCCTGGACAGCTTCATTGCAATTAATTACCATTTCGTGGAATTCACTTTGCACCATAGCAAACTTATTATCACGCCCCGGTAAATCTTTATCAGAAGTAAAATGTTTCTCTACTACAGTGCAGCCATATACAATCGAAATAGCTGGAACCACAACAGACTGTGTATGATCACTGAAGCCTATCTCACAACCGAATAAGTCCTTCAAGCGAGAAAGCCGTGGCAAGTTAATTTTATCTGCTGGGCATGGATAAGCTGATACACAGTGCATAGCAACGACTTCGCACTTGGTGGACCGTTTTACATAAATTTTTGCAATTGGTAGCAGTTCCTCTTCAGTACAAGCACCACATGAAAGGTATATTTTCTTAAAATTTTGAATACAAAAATTATGTAATTCAACGTTGGTTATTTCATGAGACGGTATTTTTATTTCGGCAATGTTTAGATCGGCCATTATTTTTGCATCCGAAGCATTAAACACAGATATAAGAAATTTTAGTCCTGCCTGCTTAGTGTAGCTTCGTAACTCAGAAATTTTCTGTGGTGTTAGTTTTGCACGCTCATAAATTTCTCTCCGTCCATCGTGGTCCCAATCACCCGCTTTTAATTTACTTGGAGACCAATATTGGAACTTAACTACAGTTGCACCGGCGTCTTTAGCTGAATTGATCATCTTTTCTGCTAACTTCATGTCACCCATAAAATTCCAACCAATTTCTGCAATAAATTCCATTATAATTCTTATCCTATAATTTTTTTCATCTTAAGACTAATATATTTTGCATCTTAAGCCAAGTTACAAACCGCCATTTAGTCCAATTATGTATCTGATATTTTGTTAACTTTTACATTTTTTTCTTTTATACGCACTGACATCAAACTCAGTCATAAATCAATATGCAAATATAAAAATATTAATCAGTATAATATGATTATTAATTTTAACTTTTAAAAATTTGTGGGATTTTTAAATCTATAAAAAATAAATCTCTATTCCAAATAGATAATTAAACTTAGTCTGTTATAAGTCAGATATTAGTAAATAAAATTTAATCCATCATTTTAAGAACTGATATCATTATAAACTGTATCTAATTTGACTAGATGGTAATCAAAGTCGTATTTGTTGATTTCTTGTTTTTGATAACTAAAATAATTAGAATCTGATTTAACCTTATTTATTACCCTACTCAAAGAACCCAAATTGTTTTCAAATGAATAGAAGTTTTCAAGTAAATTTCCTAGTCCAGGGACAGCACTTCCAATTGCAGGAATCCCATCTGAGATTGCTTCAATAACGGTCAAGCCAAACCCTTCCCAATGTGAGCATTGAACATATAAATCAGGTTTATAAGGTAAAATAATAGGATGGGTTTGAGCCTCAACAAAGTAAACTTGATCACTTACATTAAGTGCTCTAGCAAGATTTTTACACTTAATGAGCATTGGACCACTCCCAACCAGCATCAAATTAAACCCTAAATTTTTTGAAACATAGTTAATTAAAAGCGTTTGGTTTTTTTGTTCACTAAAACTACCTATCATTAATAAAGTAAATTTTCGTGCATTTCTTTTTTCAGGGTATTTTATAAAATTTGTTGATAAATTAACACCATTTTCTACTAAAATAATATTCTCATTAATACCAATCCACTGTATTAAAGCCTCTTTTGTACCCTTAGATATGCATGTAATTCGATCATACTTACTATAAATATATCTCTCAATTACTCTAAATACTTTATATTTTCTACGCCTGTTCCAAGAATTATGTTCTGTATAAACAATATGCTTATTAAAGATAAACTTAAAAATTATTCCAAAATAAAAGCATGGGAATAAATGTACATGTATCAGGTCCATTTTCCTAATAAATTTGATCAATCGGTAAATTTTCTTTATACTGAATAGTGAGTATTTCAAGTATTTTAAAGTTAATACTTCGTGAGAGTCATTAAGTATGTATTGGCTAACTAATTGTTCAGCACCGCCTTTTGTATCCATATCATTTATGAAATGAAGTATTTTCATTGTTTATAGTTTTTTAAGAAATTGATAGTGTCACCTATTGCTTCTCTTAAATTGCTGGTAATCTCAAAGCCAGTGTTTTGAAACTTCTGTGCACTTACTTCATATGTAAGTTGATTCATTATTTTACTATCTACGAATTTAATCTCAAATTTCCCAGATAACTCTTCTATAATTTTGCAAATAGCTCGTGGTGTACTATTTTCTGACAAAACGTTATAAATTTCATTGCTTTCCGTACTCAGTGAAATCGAATGCTCAAACGCTCTCAGTGCATCAGTTAAGCAAAGGTACGGACGTTTTTGATCAAAAGCTGTTGTCCAAATTGTTACAGGTTGTCCTATTATGGATTTCCAAACAAAAGAATTAACTGCTGTGTGAAATCTCATCCCCATTGATGGGCCCGCTATTGTCCCAAGCCTTAAAATAACTGGCTTATTAGCATTTTCTAAAACGAAATTCTCCTCTATGATTTTACTCTCAGCATACGGGCTTTGTGGATTCACAGTTGATGTTTCGACAACAAGATTTGAATTTTCGCCATAAACTGATGTCGAAGAAGGATAAACAAGGGCGCAATTTGCTTTTATAGCAATATCTACAGCAGCACATGTAGCTTCAAAATTATTTTTTTTTAACTCCGCCTCTCGGTCAAACGAACTGGCTGCGTCTGTTTGCGCCGCAAGATGAATTACAGCATCCAAACTACCAGATGTGTTGGTTAAGACTTTCTTAATCTCACCCGCAACTATTTTACTTTGAAGTGTATCATTTATGAAGTGGAATTTATCATTATGAAATTTCCCAAAAAGTGCCGGAAATCTCTGTGTAGAGAGATCATCTACTAAAATTATCCGATTTCCATTAAGTAAGAGATTATTTATTAGGCTGGAGCCTATATGACCGAGCCCTCCAGAAACTAAATATGTTTTAACTTTGGTAGTCATTGAGTATTTCCAATATAAGTTCGATTTCTTGGTTTATTAGGTATGGGAAAAATGGAAGAGACCGCTGAGTTTCAGCAATTAAAGAAGCGTTTGACTTTGAATTAAGTTTTACAAATTCGAATTTCTCAAACTGCCTATGAGATGGTAGGGGTTTATCATAATGTCGACCTAATATCACACCTCTATCTTTAAAATATTGATCTATTCCACTACATTCATCCACAAGTATAGAAAATATATGTAACTCACATCTGAGAACATCCTGATGATTTATTAATGTTGTGATTCTGGGATGCTTATCTAGCTTATCTAAATATTTATTACAGGTCTCTTTTTTGCTTTTTGACTGTTGTTTAAAAGCGTTCAGCTGATTGATGATTATTGAGCAGTGAATTTCATCAATTCTAGAGTTGAAACCAAGCCTCACTACTTCTCGTTGGCTGGTCCAACCATATTCTGCTGTTGACTTAATTACATGCCCTAAATTATTGACATCAGATTTTATGCTAATACCTCCAGCATCTCCAATAGTGGATAAATTCTTGGTTGGGTAGAACGAATGTGCTCCAAAGTCACCAACCGTTCCTACATAGTCACCTGACGGGAATTTGCTGCCAAAGGCTTGGGCACAATCTTCAATGACAATTATTCCAGATTTTTGGCATTTCTTTATTAAGTCCAAACAGGCAGTGAGCCCGTACAAGTGAACAACGAGCACGGCCGATGGATTGTGCAATTTAATTGCCATTTCAGTTGTATCAATATCAATTAGCCCTTGCAAATTAACATCTACAAAAACTGGTATCATTCCCGCTCTAATAATAGCAACAATAGACGCTTGTGCTGTCATGGCTGGTACCAAAACTTTACTTCCACTTGGGATACCACTAGCTATCAAGCTAATGGTTATTGCATCAGTTCCATTTCCACATCCTGAAAAAAAATCAACATTTAAATATTCCTTTAATCGATCCTCAAATTTACGTTCAATTTCACCTTTTATGTAGGATCCAGATTCAATTAAGATCGAGAAGTCTTTCAAGAAATCTAGTTTCTGTTGAATGAATTTTCTCTTTGGGTCATTAAAGTGAAGCATAATTAGATCAAGCTTTCAAAATCTTTTTTCAAATGAGTAATAATTTTAGTTCCAGAAAGCATATCATAATACCGCTTTCGAATCTCTTCCTCATGATTCCATGCAAAAAGAAACAACACATCTGGCTTGCGTTCCCCAAAGTATTGATCACTTTTTATAGGTATGTTTGTTTTCGGGGTGTATTTACCTATTTTACCTGGCGAGTTATCATAAATTGTACTAATATGTTTAACGTCTAATCCATAATAATTTAATATAGTGGTGCTCTTTGATGTAGCTCCTAAACCCTCTACAACAAGACCCATTTCTAAGTACCTATTCATTGCTTGCTGCATCAGCTTTTTACCAAAGGCAGTCGTATCTTTGAATTTTGCAAATGTTGCCTCTGTTATGAACAATGATTCATATTCTAACCAGTTTTCCACTTGTTTGTTGGATTCTGTCTCTAGGTTTTGAAGAAAATAACGCATTGAACCACCATGTGTTGGTAACCATTCACAATTAACTAGTTTCAAACCGCATAAAGTTGCAAACTTTTGAATTGCTTTAACAGAAAAAATATAGGTATGTTCATCATAAATTTGATCGAATGAACCCACTGATAACATTGACCCAAGATAGGGGTCCTCAAAAACAAAAAAACCTCCATTTTTTAAAAGCTTTTTGGCAGTAATCATAACATCCAGAATATCTGGAACATGGCAAATTACATTTGCGGCATAAATTGTATCTACTTTATTAGCATATAAATCCAATTTGGAATAATTGGACCCAAAGAATTCGACATCAATATTAATATTTGCTGTCTGAGCAGCTGCTGCCACATTTTCAGAAGGTTCAATACCTCTGACATTATTTGAATAACGCTTCGCATGTTTCAAAAATGTTCCATCGTTACATCCAATTTCAAAAATTAAGCTATTTTTTTCCCATGATAGGGATTGAGCTAAATGAGCAGCTGTTTTCTCAAAGTGTGCAATCATATTTTTAGAAGTACCGGTGAAAAAAGCATAATTTTCATTGAACATTTCAATATTTTTTGGTTGATCTCGAAGCTTAACTAATTTTAGTTCTCCAAAAAAATCAGCCACCATGTGGAATGAATTTACATCAGCATCTTTTAATCCAAATCCATTAGCAATTGGCATTTGGCCGAAATCAAAAAAGTCAACAGGTGTGTAGGTTTTAAATAAATCAAATGTGTTCATAATTTGCGTCTCTCTTGTTAAGGGTAATTTTATCTCTCAAAGGTTTATCTATGAATTTGAAAACCTTACTCTTCAAATTCAATCCATATTCATCTGCTATTTCTCGCTTACCCCAAACCATGTAAAGTAAAGTTGCGTGATTACTCATCGTATAAAACCCATGTGCCCATCCTGCTGGAACCATAAATGTATTATTTTCATCTGTTGATTTAATTTTTTTTGAATAAGATTGAATATTATTTTCATTCAGATCCCGCTGAACCAAACATTCAATGATTTCACCGTGAATGACTGATATTATTTGGAAAAGTGGATTTTTTTTTTGAAAATGCAAACCACGCCCCGTGTAAGGGTTTGTCTGCGAAAGTATTATCTGTGTCGGGGCTTTGCCGTGAGTTAACTCATTATCTGCAAACGGATATGTTGGACATTGCAGTAATTGAGTACTTCCACGCTCGTCCTTAAAGAGCGGTCGTGTCACGAATAACTTGTGTGGAATTTTCATTTCTAATATTCCATTATTAATTTTTCGAGTTTTTTTCTATACGAACAGATTGGCATCTTTAATATTATTGTCTCAAATTGCTCCAAAGTTATCAGTTTAGAATTAAATGCAGCTTCTTCAGGGCTACCTATAAGCCCAAGTGAATTATTCTCAAGCACACTGATAAATTGATCAGCTTCTTTTATTCGATCATATCTACCAGCATCACACCAGTAAGTCGCTCGCCCCAAACTATTAACTGACAATCGACCGTCGTCATTGTACTGTTTAATTGTATCCATAATTTCCAGCTCATGCCTGCCTGAAAGTGACTGCTTGGAAATTTTATCATTAATATCTTTAGGTATTTTATATAACCCCAGTACGGCGTTGCTACTCTTGAATACTTTAGGTTTTTCTTCAAACAACCATCCATCTGGCCCCTCAATCAAAACTCCAAAATCTTCTGGGTTGTTTACTTTTTTTGTAATAATTGAGAAATTATCTTCTTGGTCTAAAAAATCCATATTCTTAAAGTCACTACCAATAAATATATTGTCACCAAGAATAACGATTGCTTCTCGACCTTTTCGAATAGTTTGAGTTTTCAATATAGCATCTGGTATTCCCACTGGCTTATCTTGCTCTACAAAAGACAACTTAATGTTTAAGATGCTAATACTAGAAAAAAGCCTCTCATATGACTGCTTGTCGTGCGGCGTACACAAAATAATAATTTCTGTACATCCTAAATATATTAAGGTCGTAATCGAATAATAAATCATTGGCTTTCCAGCAATAGGTATTAAATGCTTAGAAACGAGTCTAGTATATGGATATAATCTAGTTCCACTCCCACCAGCTAAAATAATACCAATCATTTACTTCACCTTTTTTTATTCATTTCACCGTAAAAATATAAATAATATTATACATAATTTTTACTTTAAATAGCCTCTTATAACTAGTTATAAAATAGTTAAAAAATTCTTAATTTTAAATTTAAAATTAATTTATTCCACAAATCCTTTAAATTTCTTCAAAAAAATCTCTTGAATGTCTAATGTAATCACTTTCATCATATTTTCGGTCACATAGGCACGAAAAAATGGAATTACTTTTCAAGGCTTCTAATTCGACCCAAACATTGGGTTGTATTAAAAGTGCTTTGTTATTCAAATAGAGCTTCTCTTTATAAATAATTGAACGATTTCTTAATATAAGTGAAATTTTAAATTCACCATCTAGAACGTATATCAATTGTTTGCATTTTTTGTGTGCATGCCTTCCACGTATTTCTCCTTTTTCAGATGTCCTGACAAAAAACACACGGGTAGTTTCAAACTTGAAATCTTGAAAGAATTTTAGACTTGAGCCGTTTGATTGCTCAGCCATCGAAATTAAAATCTCTTCGAAATATTCAGTCATACTAAGCCTATGTAATAATCTAACGTGATAGATATTCCTTGTTCAAATGATGTTTGTGGATACCAATCCATATTAGTTTTAAATTTTGTACTATCAATCGCATATCTAAAATCATGCCCAGGTCTATCAGACACATTGATGTAAGTGTCTTCAAAATCCTTAAATATTAGATTTCGTTCATTTAGTTGCCTATAAACCTCTTTTAGAACTTGCATATTTGTTTTTTCTACGCCGCTCCCAATATTAAATTTATTATCAGGTTTAAAATCTTTAATTATTTTAAACAGACCTGCATTATGATCATCGACAAAAATCCACTCACGTACATTCTCACCATTTGAATACACTGGCATCTTTTGGTTATTCAAAAGTGAATATATTATTTTTGGTATGAATTTTTCACTATGCTGTCGTGGTCCAAAGTTATTACAACAGTTTGTGATCACAGAGGGTACGCCAAATGTTTTAGACCATGCCCTCACTAAATGGTCACTAGCCGCTTTGGTTGCAGAATATGGACTATTTGGTTTATACTGAGACTTTTCAGTGAAAAGCCCTTCTTCATTGAGTGAACCGTAGACTTCATCAGTTGAGACATGAACAAATTTGATATTAACATCTTTACTTTTCAAATTTCGTAAAACTTCTAGTATATTATAAGTACCATAAATATTACTGTCCAAGAATACTTTTGGATCGTATATTGAATTATCTACATGAGATTCTGCTGCAAAATTAACAATGAAATCTGGCTTAAATTTTGCGATAGCTACATAAAGGCTTTCATAATCACAAATATCTTTCTGCACAAATTTAAAAAGCGAATTATCCCATACTTGCGAAAGATTGTTATCTGAGGCTGCGTAAGTTAATTTATCTAAAACTAAAACCTCACAACCAATTTTAATGGCACTCAAAACAAATGATGAACCAATAAATCCAGCACCACCAGTAACACAAATCTTAATTCTTGCCGTCATTTAGAAAGTCCTTTTAGATATAAAATTTTGCCAGCTGTTAAATAATTTCTTCATAAAGATAATTTGGCGTTAATAGTTGCCCATAATATTAATAGAATTGGTTAAGCTAACTATATTAGGTTAATTGCATCCCCAAATAGAGTATTCCACGAGAATATTTTGAAAACCTGGACGTACTATAAGGAATAATTTTTTCAATATAATCATCATCACAGTCTATTGGAACTTTTACCTCCATTACACACTCACTATCAATAGTTGTACTACAAGCTAAAGCAGTAGGATCTGTGTAAGTAATTTTAGTATCAGCAGTTATTCTCAATAAGTTCAATTGAAAATATTGGCGTTCATAACTAACTATTAAAGAGGGCTTTACATAACCGTAATTTTGATCATAAAAATGGCTTCGTAATACATCATCCACCGACCTAAAAATATGTTGAGGTACAGAGGTTTTGTATCTGCCTTCAATTGATGAAATTTTAATCTCTTTATTAAAATTGTGAGTTTTTTCGTACCACCGCACCCTAATTTTTGATCTCGGCAATACGCCCTCTTCAGAATTATTAAAAATATCCATATTTTCAGTGTCAAAATAACAACTATTAATTAACCTACTTGGATACAGCGTCGACATACCCAATTCAAATAGGCTGTTCAGAGAGATTGATAAGTCACTAGTTGTGAAGCGAAATTTTTTTTCTTTTCGGAAGGTCATTTTAAGGAAATTTCACCCATTGAGTTATCGCCAACTAAACCATTGCCATGGCAAGAAAAGCTTTCTGCTTTCAAAAATGCTCCACCAAACTCTTGTTTCTTTTGAAAGACTTCATAGCATAAATCTACAGACGCAATGGTGGCCATATTAATTGAGACTATTGATGAATCCTTTGAGGATATTCCAATGTTGGAGTTTCTAACATTCAATTCGCCGAATTGTACACGCGATCGCTCTCCAACGGACGCCCCTTTGTCACCACAATTAAAAAAATCGCTTTGTGTTATTACATAAATACCACCGCTTACATCAAAACAATCGTTACCTGCACTCTCAACAATTAATTTATTTATTTCAATTTTTGAAAAATCGATATCAACTCCATCAGAAAAGGCATTTTTTACGTTTATTTGCTCCAGGTTTCCACTTGAATTAACAATATTAAGACTATCTTCGCAACCTCCACTATCAACAGTTATTTCTGTTGCGTCAAATATAGTGTCATAAAAATTTAAACACCCAGTCATGCCTCGATAGTTGAATCTCTGTTCATAGATTTCCTTTGCAGGAAAATTTTCTGGCGCACCTAAAAATTCTATTGTCCAGTTTTGTAACTTTGTGTTTTTTATAAGGACCCAATCTGTTGGTTGGCTTTGAATGAAACTAATTCTTTTTTTTGGTTTATCAATGTTTATTTGCAAACCTTTTGAGTATTCAATTTCTCCAAGCAACCCCAAACTTTGAAGTGGTTTTTTTAAGGTATTCACGATAAAACTGTTTTCTTTTTTAGGTAAGTATACGGTTCGAACATCCGATATAATATTATCAGAAATGATTGCTGCTAAATTTTCTTTAGACAACGCAAATTTTAATCCGTTTCGTAAATGTACCATGTATTTTCCATCTACTTTTAAAAGATCAATTACAACATCTTGCTCTAAGCCATAATCAATTTGGTTTTTAAAAAAACGCTCCATGCGACTTTGGTGCGTGTTTTCAATCATATTAATTATCTTAGAAGATGATTGACTACTCAAGATTTCCATCACCCTTTCAAAGTTTTGTTCAATCTGAGTTAGTGAAGCAAAAAAGAATTTAGTTGCCACCTCTACTGGAACTAACGTTCTATCTTGGAATTTTTTTAATATGGAGGTACTATTTTTCAAATTAATAAACTTATTTGTATATTCGTGATCCGCAGAGAAATGAATAATATCAAAAAATATGTCGTCATAAGAAAATGGCATATCAAGAGTCAAGTCGCCGTCATAATAAACTGGTTCAAAATTTTTTCTAAAAATGTTAAAATGAAAGCGACGGTTATGGCCTGCTAATCCGTGCGCCCCGTTCATGGAGAGAAGGTATAAAAAATATTCCTGAAAAACTTTATCGCCTACGCCGTTAGGAAATAAGTTTCGCGTATCAGCATCCGCCTCAGATCTTAAATATTCATGTTGCAATCGTGCAAATGAATTTAAAGAAATATTTTCAGAACTTGGACCTTTCAGAAACCATTTTTCGTTCGACATCCGGGCCAAGGCCAAACTTGATATTTCAAAATTTTCATAATCCTTGTACGACCACAATATCGTCTCATCTCCCTCAAAGAGAGGTCCCTCTCGTCTATTATTTTGCTCCAACATTTCTTTTGTGGCAGCCGCTTGAAACAACATTATATTTGAAACACCGTTTATCAACGTATTAATCTGAGTGGTTTCTGGCGATATAAAACCAATTTCTTTCAATAAGAGTGCACCGAGAACTTCATGAAGGTCATTTCTCGTCTCTGGTAATAAAAGTTTAAATTTTACCATATTTAAGATGTTACCTTCATCAAGCTTTACGTTGAGCGAACGTACAGGTTTTCCATCTTCATTAAAGTCAATGTGATCTCTCCAATCACCATTTTGTTTAACACTCCCTTGATAGGTGCAAGATCCAAAGGTATACTTTACCGTAATTACAGCCTTAAACTTTTTTTTTAATTCAGGTGGGATATTTTGAGTTGGTACAGTTATTATTTTTAAAAAATTTTTAGAGAATTTTGCACTTTTGGGTATATTAATCTCAATACTTTCAAGAAATTTTGGATTAGCGAGCTCTTGGATATAGTTACCGGTCCGAAAACTGCAATAAGCACTCAAAACGTTTGGAATAATAAAAATTAATAAAGCTATCCTAAATATAATCATTTCTTTATTTACTTACTTGATATCCAATAACTCTAGGGTCGTCTTTAATAATATTTTCTATGGACAATATTTGCGAAAATTTCCCTGCAGCCAATATGTAGTTCAACCCATCATTGGTAACTGACTTCATGGTTAAAAATTGGCTCTCATCTAATTCAATTATGGCTTTCTTGGACTGCAAATTTAATGTACTTAAGCTGTTTCCTTCAGAAAATGATGCTACAAATAGTGGTTTTTTAGTCACCACTAATGCTACAAAATGTAATGCCGCAAGTATTATTGCTGCACACAGTATTGAAGCAACAAGCAAAAACAACCATTGAGTGCTGACTGAAGCCGTTATTCCCATTGTTATTGCGCCAAAATAAACACTAAGTTCAAGTGGAGATCTGACTGGGTTTCGAAACCTGACTATTGATAATGCACCAACCATGCCTAAAGATAGTGCAATATTACCTGAAATAACTGATGTAATTACGTAAGTTAATATTGGCAGAAAAACTAAGGTAGAAGTATGTGCAACCGTCACGATCCATCTTTGTCCCATGACTTGAAGCAAAAATCTAAAGAAAAGAGAAAACACAAAAAGAAGTGTAACGTCAAAAATTTTATCTTGCTGCTGTAGCATTATTTCCATGCTTAAAAAACCTTATATAAATTAAAAACATTTTACAATCATTACTTAAACAATATCATTTAAGTCAATACTCATGCGCATAGATATCTTCGTATCGCATTATAACTACCTCTTCTAAATTTGAGCTTATTTGTATTTCGTTTGGTAGTCTAATTGCACATGTTTAATATTTGAAATCTTGATTGTTAATAAAATTGGTAATTATGGTATACAGTAAAAATCTTTATACCACTCCACGAAATGCTTTACACCATCTTTTACGCTAGTGTTCGGTTTATAACCAGTAAGTGCTGTTAGCAAAGTACTATCTGCTAGCGTTTCTGGCACATCACCAGCTTGAATGGGCAGTAAGTTTTTAATTGCTTTTATGCCAAGCGTTTTTTCTATTTCACTTATAAAATTGTTCAACTGAACTGAACTCGAGTTCCCAATATTTACTACCCTAAATGGCGCAACCCCCGATATACTATCATCTAAAATAGCCTGATCAGAAATTGCAATTTCCTTTGCAGGCACAGCATTAATTAAAAGATGTATAGCACATACTAGGTCAGATATAAAAGTGAAGTCACGCTTCATATTTCCGAAATTATAAACGTCTATAGGTTCTTTATTCAGTATTGATTTGGTAAATTTAAAAAGTGCCATATCTGGGCGTCCCCATGGACCATAAACTGTAAAAAACCGAAACATTGTAATTGGTAAATTAAATAAATGTGCATAGCTGTGTGCCATGTTTTCTGTTGATTTTTTAGTAGCTGCATAAAAAGACATTTGGTGGTCTGCCTTATCTTTTTCATGGTACGGCATCTGTTTGTTAGCCCCATAGGCTGATGAAGTTGATGCTAATAACATGTGTATTGGTGGATAAGCACGAGCAGCCTCAAGCAGTTCAAAAGTTCCAACTACATTACTTTCTAAATATGCTCTTGGATTATCAATTGAATACCTAACACCTGCTTGCGCTGCCAAATGTATCACAACATCCGGACGTTCCTCTTCAAACAACTTTAAAAGTAAGCCGGGATCTTCAATTTTTGCATGAACCGATCGATATTTAATTGATTTCAATAGCATACTTTCACGCTGCTCTTTTAGTGAAACGTCATAATAGTCTGTAATGCAATCTACACCAATTACTCGCCACCCTTCGCTTAACAGCTTTTGACTAATATGATAGCCTATAAACCCAGCTGAGCCAGTAACTAACGCAACTCTTTTCTTTTTGCCTTTGTTCATTAATTTAATCCAATCCAAACAAATCCCGTGTGAAAACTTTATCTGCAACATCACTTAAATCAGCATCACGACGATTTGCTACAATTATATCTGCATTATTTTTGAAGGCACATAAATCGTTCATTACATTCGAATTAAAAAAATACATATCATCCAGCATAGGTTCGTAAACAATTACTTCGATACCTTTTGCCTTCAATCGTTTCATTATGCCTTGAATTGATGACATCCTAAAATTATCACTTTCTGCTTTCATCATTAATTTATAAATTCCAACTACTTTGGGTTGCTTGTTAATAATTACCTCAGCTAAATAATCTTTCCTGGTAGAATTTGCATCCACAATTGCACGTATTAAATTTTGTGGAACGCGATCATAATTCGCTAATAATTGTTTGGTGTCTTTGGGTAAACAATAACCACCATATCCAAATGAAGGGTTATTATAATGATTACCAATACGCGGATCAAACGAAACGCCTTCAATTATCTGGCGACTGTCCATTCCACCCGCCAATCCGTAACTATCTAACTCATTAAAAAACGCAACACGCATAGCTAGATATGTATTTGAAAATAACTTTATCGCCTCAGCTTCACAACTTTCAGTAAATAATACTGGAATATTTTTTTTCAAAGCGCCCTCTTGGAGCAATCTGGCAAATGTTTTAGCGCGCTTAGATCGCTCTCCTACAACAATACGGCTTGGATACAAATTATCATGTAGCGCACGCCCTTCACGCAGAAATTCAGGCGAAAACAGTACCGCATCCGTTTCAAAGTCCTTACGGACCGCATCCACAAATCCAACTGGAATTGTTGACTTCACAATAATGCAAGCTGAAGGAGCTGATCTTAGCACCTGCTGAATAACTGTCTTAACTGTGGAAGTGTCAAAATAATTTGTTTTTTCGTCATAATTAGTTGGTGTTGATACTATAACGTAATTCGCATCAAATACGGCAGCATTCAAATCCGTCGTTGCCTTTAAATTTAATTTTTTGGTTTGGAGATATTCTTCGAACTCAACATCATTAATCGGCGACTTGCGCCCGTTCAGCATATCAACACGCTCTTCTGAAATATCAACACCAATTACTTCGTTATGCTGAGCCAACAAAATCGCGTTTGAAATTCCAACATATCCTAAACCTACTACAGCAATTTTCAAATTATTATCTTTCTAATATCTTTGGTTTTAACCCGTTAAAATTAAAAATACTTATTTATAATATTCAACAATTGAAACCTCAAAGTGCTTGCAATCCCACAGACCTCTTACATGCAAACTTGGTATGTACTAATCTAATAACTAGCACGTAATAGGATGGCAGCCAAACACTTCACAGCCTAATCATCATATTATCAAATGTTTGGAAAATATATCCACCATCTCTACTTGTAGCTCAAGAACTAAAATCAATCCCTTGGTTTTATTTGGTAAATATTTAAAGGTAAGTCCAAATTTCACTAAGACTTCTCGGTAAAAAGGCAAACCCTTGGTTTTGTCTTTTTAATATTCCTTATGGGTTATAGCACAGCTACCGCATGGAGCTTTATTGCCCTTAAAATCATTTTGTAATTTATTTCAGAATATTTGAAAAATATCTTAATAAATATTATTATGGTTTAACCTTTCAAATTACTTTATTTTAGTTGATTTTAGTATTTAAAAAATTGAATTTTAAGTGAAAAATTTTGCAAGGTCTAATCATTTTTTAGGGCTAATAATACTTTAATTTATAGCCTTTGGGTCTCCTTGAATTTTGTAAAACGTTGCAATCGATGTGTTAACCACATGATGATTAAGTAGGCCATGACAAAAATAATCAAGAAGCAGAAACAAGCAATCGCAGCTTGAATACGATCAAAAGCAAATAAAACACCTATTATCATTGGAACAAGTGCAAATGGTAATGTGATTATTGCAGCTAATGGATTTATAATTTGGCGCCACTTACGACCCATAGCCAAGTTTTCCACACCGCACAAAATAAGCTGATGAAAATGTAATCGATCTGGATGTGATATGGGTGTTCCGAGGTACACTCGCCTTGCTATCGCAAGCAAGGTATCCATAACTGGAAAAAAGAAAATAAGCAGCATTGCTAAAGGAGTTATACTTGGCGTTGCATACAAGATTGAAATTGCTATCCAAACGAGTATGTGGCCAATTAAATAAGCTCCTCCATCTCCAAGAAATATTTTGCCAAACGGGAAATTGAACAATAAGAAGCCAGATACGGCGCTAATTAAAATAATTAGCGCATCACGATGTTCATAAAGCTCCACTTGATGAGATATTACCGCAAGAGATAACGCTACACCAATAGAAGTAAAACCAGCAAGCCCATTAAGCCCATCTATCAAATTAAAAGCATGGTTAACCCCAGCCGCTAAAAAAAGAGAGAACCCAATTCCTATAGGAGACCATTGGATTAGAAAGTCCAATCCAGGAATGTCAGTGCCTGGAAGCCAAAGCTCAAACAAGCTCACAAAAACAATCCCCGAAAACACAGCAGCTAGCAATCTTATTCTCGGACTAGAAAAATAACCTAAATCCTCGCATAAACCTACGATAAAAACCGGAAACGCACTTATAAGCATCAGCGAATAATTTGACCCGCCCAGAGGGATTTCTGAAAAATTTATAATTGCAAAAACTAAAGCCATCATAATAGAAAGGCCACCTATTCGCGCCACAGGTGTTGCGTGTGCTGCTTGAATAGCCTTAGTGTCATCACGTATTATAAATTTAGGCGAAAAACTTACAAAATAAATCACAATCATTAGACTTATTAAAAATGAAACAACAAACACTAAAAAAATACTTATGGTAAAATAATTCAATGTGCACAGTCCAGTCTAGTTTCATTAATAAAAGTTATTATATAAATAAATACTTAAAATACAATATTATTGTATATCAATTTGATATACAATAGAAAGCTTTAACTGTAGCCAAATTTGATCAAAACTTATAATTTACAGATACAGTATAAAAACGATATTATAAATAGTGAGCTTATCATGTCAGAAGTTTTAAAATCATGGACTATCGTGCAGTTTAAACCAAATGCTCATAAGCTTGCTGAACGTAACCTCAATCAACAAGGCTTTAAAACGTTTTTACCTTTTGAAAAAATTACAAAATATAAAAATCAGAAGTTTACATTTGCCAAGCGGCCACTATTTCCTGGATACATGTTTGTGATATTTGATAAAAGAAATATGGATTGGCATAAAATAAACAATACCTACGGCGTCTCAAAAGTTTTAACTAGTAATAACATGCCATATTTATTACCAGATACCTTTATCAATAAGATGGTATCACAATGTAATCAATCTGGGGTATTTTTTCCAAACAAGAATTTTTCTAAAGGTGACCTTGTACAGATTATAAGTGGTCCTTTTGATAATTTTTTAGCTACAGTTGAATCTATTGATAAAAATCAACGCGTTTGGATTTTAATAGAGCTCATGGGTCAATCTACTCGAGCTTTGGTTAAGGCAGAAAAATTAAATTTTGCAGCTAATTAATTTCAATAAAATAAATATGTACAATAAAAACATTTACTAAATTTCAGGATATGCCATTACGCACTGCCATATATTTAATAGCATCAATATATCCATGCATATCTCCACAATCAAATCGTTTAGCATTCAAGGTAAGTGAACCTACATTACCAGCTTTAGCTTGAGAATTAATAGCATCTGAGAGTTGAATTTCACCACCAGAACCTGCTGATTGATTACGCAAGACATCAAAAATATCTGGATACAGTACATATCGACCAATACTTGCCAAATTTGATGGTGCATTTTTAAAATCAGGCTTTTCAATTAAACCCTCCACAGACCCAGTATCTTCATTAATATTAACAACACCATATTTTGAAATATCAGGCCCATCCACTTGCATCACACTTAATTGCGCTTTGCCAGTCTTTTGATATGCTCCAATTAAATCAGCAGTAACTCCAACACCATCATAAGTCAAAAAATCATCCGCAAGCAAAACAGCAAAAGGTTCATTTCCAACAGCGCGTTCTGCACATAAAATAGCATGTCCAAGACCCAACTGTTCTGGTTGACGAACAAATATACATTCAACTCCAGAAGGTAAGATGTTGCGAACCATTTTGGCCTGCTCTTCCCTACCCTTAGAATATAAAGCTGCTTCAAGCTCAGGGTTGGAGTCAAAATGATCCTCAATTGCTCTCTTATTACGCCCTGTAATAAATATTAAAGTATCAATACCAGCTGAAATTGCTTCCTCAGCTGCATATTGTATTAAAGGCTTATCAATTATAGGAAGCAGCTCTTTTGGCATTGCTTTAGTAGCAGGTAAAAATCTAGTACCTAATCCAGCAACTGGAAATACTGCTTTTTTAATTTTATGCATTATTTGTCTTTCTAATTCTAAGGCCTTAAATTTTATTATATTTTTTATTCTATTACCATTTAAATTTTTAACTTGCCAACACCAGGCATCCTCACACATTTGATAAGTAGTGAACTTTGCTTTCGAATTTAATAATTTATTAGCTTTTGTTGAGTCAGCCCAAAAAGCTGGCAAATCTCCATCACGACGTTAATAAAATTCATAATGTATTGATTTACCAGATGAACGTTCAAATTCTTTAATAATTCCTAAAACTGTTTTGCCTTGACCACAACCAATATTTATTACCTGAATGCCATCTAGGGAATTTTGCTTCCTTAATGCTTTTGTATGCGCTTTTGATAAATCAACAATATGAATATAATCTCTTAATCCAGTTCCATCTATTGTTTCATAATCATTTCCAAATATTTTTAAAAATCTTTTATTACCGCTAGCTACTAGAGCAATATGTGGCATCAAATTATTAAGTGAGCCCTTTGGCTCTTCATCAATTTGGCCACTTTGATGTGGTCCAACTTGATTAAAATATCTAAGAACAATTCCTTTTCTTTTTTTATTTACCATTAACCAATGTCTTATTATTTCTTCTATCATTAGTTTAGTTCAGCCATAAGGGTTTACTGGGTTAGTAGGGTGTAATTCATCGTATGGTAAATATTGAGGCTCACCATTAACAGTTGCTGATGAAGAGAATACTATTTTATAACATTTTGCTCGCGATATCGCGCCTAATAAAGAAATGGAACCACCAACATTTACTTCATAATACTTCAATGGATCTGCTACACTCTAACCAACAGCCTTCAACCCAGCAAAATGAATGACTGAATCTGGCTTAAAAGTGTTAAAAATTACATCTAATACATCAGAATCGCGAATATCTGCATTTGTAAATTGCAACTCACGATTAGTAATACCCCGAACTCGCTCAAGTGCAGCCTCATGCCCATTACAAGGATTATCTACAACAAAAACCTCGTGGCCTGCTTCTAAAAGCTCAACACATGTATGACTACCAATATAACCAGCTCCACCTGTCACAAGGACTCTCATATTAATATTCCAATATAATTATTCATTAGTTTTATTTTGAAAGTATAATTAACTCTAAAGAAGAATGTATTCCAGCAGAATTGCCGCATTGCCTCTTTTATAAAAAACACCCATTATAAATAAAAATATGAGAATATACCATGACTTCAAATACACCACTAATAGCAAGATCAAAACCTGCTAACTTCAATTGGGAAGACCCATTTTTATTAGAAGATCAGCTCACTGAAGAAGAACGCATGATACGCGACACAGCAAATGCTTATTGCCATGATAAGTTAATGCCAAGAATCATCGAAGCCAATCGAAATGAAGTATTTCACAGAGAAATCATGAATGAAATGGGTGAGCTTGGGTTGCTTGGGCCAACAATACCTGAAGAATTTGGTGGAGTTGGGGCTAATTATACATCCTATGGTTTAGTAGCTAGAGAAATAGAGCGTATTGATAGTGGATATCGCTCTGCAATGTCAGTTCAGTCATCATTAGTAATGCATCCAATTTTTGCGTATGGGAATGATGACCAAAGAAATAAATATTTGCCTAAATTAGCATCTGGCGAGTTGGTTGGTTGCTTTGGGCTGACTGAACCGGATCATGGTTCAGATCCAGGGGGAATGCTAACCCGAGCAAAACATGTAGACGGTGGATATTTAATTTCTGGGGCTAAAAACTGGATTACGAATTCACCAATTGCTGACGTCTTCATAATTTGGGCAAAATCAGATGCTCATAATGATAAAATCAAAGGCTTTATTGTAGAGCGCGGGATGAAAGGATTAGAATCCCCTAAAATTGAAGGTAAATTTTCATTACGCGCCTCAACAACTGGTATGATTCAAATGGATGAAGTATTTGTTCCAGAAGAAAATATTCTCCCAAATGTATCTGGTTTAGCTGGTCCATTTGGATGCTTGAATCGAGCGCGCTATGGAATTGCTTGGGGCACAATAGGTGCCGCAGAGTTTTGTTGGCATGCAGCAAGACAATATACTCTTGATAGAAAACAATTTGGAAAACCATTAGCTCAAACACAGCTCATTCAAAAAAAACTAGCCAATATGCAAACTGAAATTTCTCTTGGCTTACAAGGGTGTTTACGTATGGGGCGTTTGTTTGATAATCATAAAGTACCAGCTGAATTAATAAGTTTAATGAAACGAAATAATTGTGGCAAAGCATTAGATATAGCACGTAAAGCGCGCGATATGCATGGTGGTAACGGTATTTCAGATGAATATGGTGTAATACGCCACGTCATGAACTTAGAAGCTGTAAATACGTATGAAGGC
>Ga0206125_10000586_pt1 | contig 46421 bp, 50 predicted proteins | sample Helgoland_Spring_4_FD_148598 | JGI IMG/M metagenome (GOLD analysis project Ga0206125, IMG submission 148598) | Pelagic subsurface seawater microbial communities from Kabeltonne, Helgoland, North Sea - Helgoland_Spring_Bloom_20160331_1 | ecosystem: Environmental > Aquatic > Marine > Epipelagic ... | reverse complement strand
AAACACCGAAGCTGTAGGCGCTGTTTGATTGCGAATGAATACAGATTTTTCCGGCAAGGCCAAATGGACGCGCGCAGCCTGAACGCTACTAATCTCAGCTATAGATCTTGAAAGTTCGTTTTCTTGAACTTTTTTCAACTTCATCGTTTCAACAGACCGGGAGACACCCAGCGGTAGATTATCAATATCTTCAAAGCCATTGGCTGAATATTCTGGAAGACCTTGAGCAGCTAATGATATTCGGGCTTGGTGATAATCATTAGTTGGTATTAAAACCTCACCGGTGGCTGGATCAAGCTCTACATCCATTCCCATATTTTTCAAAGATTCATAAATCTTTGATTTGTCCGCGTCGGATACAGAGGCGTACAATGTGGTCATATTCGGTTCACGCATGGATACAAATACTATTGCAGCAGCCACGGCAGTCAGAGCCGCCAAAATTGTTGGAAATGCGCGTCGAAAACTAGGTTGATCTATAGCCTCACGAATATTGACCATAGCATTCTTGGACGAGGTCAGCATATTTCTTGAACCGACTTCGGTAGTTTCAATGCTAACCATTTGATCTGTATTTGCCATGATTCTTACCCTGTCTGCCTTATACCGGCATATTCATTATGTCTTTATAAGCGCTTAACGCTTTGTTACGGATATTAAGCGTTAGTTGAAAGCCAACTGACGAAATTTGTTGATTAATCATAACCTTAGATAAATCATTTTCAGTCCCAAGTTCATAGTCTCGCGCCAGTTGTGAAGCGGTGTTTTGCGCCTGAGAAACTCCATTCAAACCATCAGAAATTCTCTGTGAAAATGATGGGCCAGATTCAACAGATTTTGACTGTAAAGCCTCGGCTGAAAGCTGAGCCTTCTGCTGGACCGATGACATGTTTGTATTAACGGCGGTTATATTTGAACTTTGAATTTTCATTGTACGTTCCTCATCCAACCTTTACGTCAAGCTTTGAATTGAGCGCCTCAATGGTATTTCTTGGCCTTAAAGTTAGTTCATTATCGAAAACGATGTCGGTGTGCCCAATTTCATCGGCACAACTCAGTATTTCTGCGCGCTGAATAACGTTGTCTAACTCCCTTACATTGCCAGGCCACTCGTGTTGTACGAGCTTATTTAAGGCCTCAGCTGATAAAACTTTAGGGGTACCATTTTCAGTAACATTCCGAGTTAATAAGTGGGCAGCTATAGCAGGTATATCAAGCGGTCGTGATTTCAGTGCACATGTTGAAACTGGAAAAACGTTTAGGCGGTAAAATAGGTCTTCTCTAAATTTGTTTGCTTGAATTTCTTGTAGCATATTTCTATTTGTAGTCGCCAATACTCTGATATCTATCGCAATCTCTTTTGTACTTCCAACTGGAGTCACTACTTTTTCTTGCAAAACTCTTAAAAGCTTAGATTGAAGCGTCAAAGGCATTTCTGAAATTTCATCAAGTAAAATAGTGCCAGAATGTGCTGCCCTAAAAAGCCCTACATTGGCTTGTAGGGCTCCAGTAAACGCTCCTTTTTCATGTCCAAAGAGCATTGATTCCAACATATTCTCAGGAATTGCCGCACAGTTCACTGCTATGAAAGCTTCATCTTTTCGTGCTGACTTGGCGTGCAAAATTTTTGCTACAACCTCTTTTCCTGTACCAGTGGGACCATTTATAAGAACGCTCGCATTAGATCCGGCGAGCTTACAAAGCAAATCTACCAAATCAGCGGTTTCTGGATCGTCACACGGTAAATTGACATGCTTGGCAAGGAATTGTTCTAAAAACAAATTTAAATAGAAGGAGTTCACATGCGACGATTCTGAGAAGTTTACGGGCATGTGAAAATACTTAATTGCACCGTTACGCTTAACTTTGATACCAAAAGTTTCAGAATTCGCTACTAGCACAAACACTTTTGTAATTTTGTGTGACCGAAGATATGTCTCGAATGTATCAGAATGTACGTCACAAGCTTTGGATGTTTCTGAAATAATTAGATGCCTCTCTTTCGAGATTGTCTGGACAGAGCCCTCGTCAGCTAAAATGGACCACTCCACGCCCCTTTTATCTAAAGCGCTACAGATGGTTTGGGTGAAGTCAGCGTCCCCAGCATCTATTAAATAATTTGTCATCATCAACCTCCAATGAGCGTATTGCACGCTTTGTGCCAAAAAAAATATATCAATAAATAACAATTAGATAAGAGTATCTTTATTCTTGAATTGCACTCAAAACGATCGGTGGTCATATTTTTGACAGCCAGCTAACATAATCCATGCGTGCGACGTTAATACTAATGAAGAGTTAATATTGATTACGAGGAGCTTATAATGAACACACAAGCGGCTATCAGTGGTTACACAGAAATCAAAAGCCAAACGCTCTCTCAGGAAAGTCTTGGATACAACGTCGTTGGCACCGCTTTAGTCAAACTTGAAGTAAGTTTAAAATCATTAGTCTCGTCCGCAGACACGCAGGAACGTAAAAAAGCGTTTGAAACATCCATACTCACCTTATATTTTTTGCAAAAGAGTTTAGACTTTAAAGCCCAGGGAGATTTAGCAATCAATTTGTATCGTCTATATGAATTCTGCCGGATTAAGCTTCTCGAAGTTGGCATAGACGGCAGCTCAAATAATTATGAAATAAAAAAGTGCCATTCCTTTATAAATGAAATTCGGGTAAGCTGGGATATCGTCAGAGACAAATAACTACCAGGCAATATCATGTATGCACCAGAATTTGTTTTCTCAATAACCTCAGCAATCGTCGCCGAACGCTATATCAGCTCAAATTTAGAAATTGGGACAGTTGCATACAAATTCGCTACGTTCTTACAAACCCGTTATGTCAATGAGAATGCAGAAAATATTAGAACCACAGCAGAAGCATTTATGCATAGCATGTTGGAAGCGGAAATTGGTAATGCAGATGTAATTCTACAGAATTATCAATATGAAAAAACTTTACAACGCAGTAATGGAAAACCTAGAAATTGGTCCCCCATCTTTGGAGATCCTTTGCAAAGCGTGAAAAAGAGGCTCTACACACCAACAGCGGTAAACAGAAATTTCAAAGCTTTTGTTTACAGGGCAAAGCAAAGTGGATCTTATAATTGCCCAACTGGTTGGTCACTCAGTAATCAAAAATCAAGCAGTTTCCTAAAAGATATGGCAAACCTAGAAGTTAGTGCTTTTGATATAATCACATCAGGCGATTAGGCTAGTGTGCAAATGAGGCCTAAGTTTAGGCGTCGTGGATACGTTGAAATATTTTGTCGCCGCTACGTTTTGTTGGTAAGCGGGCGAAAGGCTACTCTGGGACAGCTGCCTATTTTCGGCATGAATAGCAGAAGGCGTAAGATAAGGGCTAAATATTCTAGAAGTATACTCAGCGTTACCTTGACCTTTATCTGTACGATGCACCGGCGTTACAGTCTGCCCTGCCGAACTAAATGAATTTCTGTTAAAAATCCCCGAGACTGTTGGTTGATCCAACAACTTAATGTTAGAAGCGTGTGGCATGTATAGATCTAAATTCAGCATAGCTGAATTTTATACACTTTTAATTTACTATTTCAAGTTTTGCGAAAAAGGTTAGGGCTATGAAGCGAAAATGCACTTTTTGCGAAAAATCACGGCTAACGTTTGTTTGGCTTATTGCATTAGCAATTCTAATCAATGCAGTTTCAAATTTAATATACCATCGCGACACCCTAACTGTATTCGAAATACTAAAAATACCCCTTGTGTTTTGTCTACTTGCATTTTTAGTAAAATTTTTGAAACGAAACAAATAATTATGAATTAAGGCTTACGCTGCAGTAGTGACTAATGTCTGTTTAACAGGGCTCTGTTCGTCTAATTTTACTACTAAATTAGCCTTGTGCGTAAATTCGTCCGCACTGTTATAATAGCTGCACGAAATAACAAATTTCATCGCTGTATGTGAATTGGTGTTTTTTTCATTAAACTGCATAATCGGTCCTCCTTTCGAAGATGAGCATATTTCGTGCCATGAGCTAAACGATGTTATAGTTTATTATGTACACGTAGTGGATATCTGGATTAAAATCCTTCTCAACCAAATATTCATTCAATCCATCCATTATTTTGTTGGTCATTATTTTTCGCCCTTCAGGCGTTAAAAGCTCGTTGCTAATAGTATCTACAACCATAGTAGAAATCTCGGAAACTAATTCAGCTTCAATCTCATAAATAGCTTTTATAAAAAAATCAGCGGTTACGTTAGTCTGATATGTCGCGATAGCCACTTCAAAACTAAATAGTTCTTTGGTGTCATTTAATCGTCCTTGAAACACGTTCTCGATTTTCAAGTAATTATACTTATCGGCTAATATAGGATTACCATCACCCGGCACATCTTCAGAATTCAATTCTGACGCGCTTGACGCTTGAACGCTTTCAGCTTCCAGAAGCTCTTCGAGCTGCTCTTCAAAATAGACGCCAGAGTAATCAGCCTCCACTAACGTATGCCCGAAACTAAACAACAATAAGACCAGTCCAGCTGGTAAAAATATTTGCAAATAGAACACAGCGCACCTCCAATTAAGTTGGAGCAAAAAACATGCCACATTGTTTTTTGGTTATACCAGCTTTTTATTCAGTTTTTTCTTTAATTTCGACGCTGATGCCTAAACGGTCTTCACCATCACGAAGTAATTGAGAACCGGAAAGATCAGTCAAACCGTCAAAATCAACTATCGTAAACGAAACCACCGCCTGTGAGCTCGAAATTTGTGTTATAATTTCGTTTTCAACATATTTATGACGTAGTATTTCATAACTCTTAAAAAATTCCAACCAATCCCCAAAATCACCATTCGAAATATTTACTGTTGCAATTACATCCATTGTGTAAATTTTCCTATACGATATCCCAGACAACCACCAAACTTTCTATCAGATTATGACAAAATAGGAATTTTGCAAAACCTTTATCAAAAATTTTAAATAACTTTGGCACATAATTTGCGGTCCATCAGGGTATGTTATTTTGAGGAAACTATTCTTATGGTGTTTCAAAAACACACGAGCCTTTGCGCAGCTATGTTCTTTGCATTCGTTCCAACATTGTCAGACGCTAATTCTGCCTGCACGAAAGCGGCAAAAAATTTCAACCTTTGCTTAGACGACAAAATGGATAAGAAATTAATCTACTTAAACAAATACCCGAATGTGGATGAAACACTATTATATTATTCTGGAGGCATTTTACACAATGATCCAACACTCAACAAAGTTAACACACTCACTGAGCAACAAGACCCCTCAATTCAAGAAAATACCAAAAATTCAAATTTAATTCCAAAAGCTCAACCCACTACTACAGAGAACCCAAAACCCGTATATGATGAAATTAAGCGTAAATTTGGAGCATTATCTGTCGTTGAAAGAAAAAATGTTCAAAAATGCCTGCGTTACGGCTCCTACACAGGAAAAGTCGACGGCATCTGGGGAAATGAAACCTTCCGGGCGATAAAGAATTTTCAGATAAATTCAAGTAACGATACCGATAGAGATAACGGAAATGGGGACATTAGTGTAATCGCCAAAATTAAGAATTTATTTTCCAGAAAAAAATCTTGCTATGAATTAGTTAGCAAAGATTTCAAAATATAATTTTTTACTTCCAAATAAACGGTCAAAAATATACGATTTTAAAGTAATTACGGATCGCGATGTTTATTCGGTACTAGGAGTTCAAAATGTCTGAAACAAATCAAAATGAAGAGGCTAAGGTCAGTATCGATGTCTTGAGGGTCAAAGAAGACGAAAATACTTACATAAATAGTTCAAAAGAGCGCATGTACGACGTGGTCAACTTATTCGTTACCAACGCGGAAAATTCCATTTCGTTAAATGATTTCTCTCAAATCTTTAAAACCGTCACTGTTTGGATTAAATTCAGACCTCGCAAACTTGGGACTTATGTTGAGGTTATGAAGGAGCGTACTACGGATACAACAATAAGCGTCCGTTACAGCGCGGATGAATATATTCCGCATATTAAAGAAGTGCTGAGGGATCATAAAATTCGAGTTAAGTCGATTGCTAACAACGTTATGGAATGTCACACTCCAAAACCAAGCGATCAGGATATCGAAATAGCAGTGCAAAAAGTCAAGGTACTCGCTAATACGGCAAGATCGTCACTTTCCCAGGTAAAAGCCGATACAATTCAAAGGTTACAAGCTGCTCTAAAAAACGAATATTTAGAGGCCAAAGATGTCAAGTTTGCAATTTCCAATATAGAAAAAGTAGAACAACAAATGGCTGCAATGCTGACTTATTTTAGGCTAGAGAATGAAAAGAAACTTAGCGGCCGCAGATTTGAATTCGACAGTGTTGAAGCTAAGGATATTTGGTCAACAGTTAACAAAAAAATAAAGAAAAATGGTAGTATCGAAGTATAGGATATGAATGTTGTCAAAAATATACAACGTACAGGCATTCTATTCGCAGTTTTTCTGTGGATTTTTAGTCTTCCCGCTGAGGCTAACCCTACTTCGCAAAACCACGAACAAATTTTATTCAATTGCACACAAGACAGGCTAGAAAAGTATTTATGCACAAATATACCAGACCCTAATCCAGACATAATTTTATCACTCCCAAGACTCGAACGAAAAAAAATCTCGAGGTTCGTAAATGCTTTTCGGATCATGCCATCAATAACTAATCTTACAAAAAATACTATCGTACTCGCCAAAGTACGTTTAAGGTTTATTAGCATGTCCGATCTAGCTCATGACTTCATAATTCAACAAAAAATCATACCGAACGGCGAATCTCACACAAAACTTTCATACTTGATTAGAAGTGATGTCCCTGTACAAGCTGCCCTGTATGATGAGTTACTTTCTACTGTACAAAATGGTTCATACAGAAAGCTAATTCTGGAACTTTTAGAAGTGAAGTATGTAGAGCAGATCAAGAATTTAAATTAATCCGCAACTCAGACGAGATTAAGTGGAATATCGTATGTGGCAAAAAACCTTGAAGCTCGTGCTTGTCTCCATTTTGGTTGGAATTCTTTTGGGTATTTTTGGAGCAACTGCGGCTCACTATTTTAGGGCCGGAATTCATTTCATCGAACAATTTGTTAGTAATCGTTTTGATAATGCAAATCGTTTTGTTTTATTTTTTTGTAGTCTCAGTACTGCTGCATTTATAATAAGCTTAATCAAGGCAAAATTAAGTGTAATCAGATGGCATGGGCCGGCAGATACTATCTTTGCTGCACACAGGGTGGACAATGAACTTGATATAAAATCTGGTATTGCAAGCACTTTAGCGGCATTCTTCTCAGCCGCAGGTGGAGCATCAGTTGGTCAATATGGGCCATTAGTACATTTTGGGGCAACACTGGGCTCATGGCTTAAAGCAATACTCAAACTGCGTATTAGTACAGATATTGTCCTCGGTGGGGGCGTTGCTGCCGCAATATCCGCCGGTTTCAGTGCTCCTTTAACAGGAATAATTTTCGCCCACGAGGCTATATTACGACATTTTTCGTTTAAGGCATTAGCGCCAATCGCATTAGCATCCGGTACCGCAATTGTGGTCAACAATTACTTATGGAATTCATCAACATTCATAATGGGGCTTTATTCAGCGACAGACGTTGGACCAATGATATTAATTTCAATTGCAGCAGGCCCGTTCTTTGGCTTTGTCGCAATTCTTTTCATGTTCACAATTCTAACATTTGCAAAACTCCCAACGCAAATGGGCTTGAATCAATTCCAATCATTTTTAATAGCCATTACAGGATTAAGCATAATTGGAACTTTTTATCCCGAGGTTATGGGACTAGGTACTTCTGCAATAATAAACCTTACTACCGGAAGTACTTTATTTTTAATGGCAGTCGCAATCCTATTTGGAAAAATTATCGCAACAGCGTTATCCTTGGGATTTGGCTTTTTTGGCGGAGTTTTTTCGCCCGCTTTATTGGTAGGCGCCGCAGCAGGGTCCATTGCGACATCAGTCTTAAGTTGGATGGGGATACAATCGTTTCAGGGGCCAGAACTTATAATATGTGGGATGGCAGCTGTTGCTGGATCCGTTATTGGCGCTCCGATATCCATGATCATGATCGTACTGGAACTCACAGGCTCTTATAGTCTGGCATTAGCATCAACAATTGGGATCGTTACAGCGACGATGATCAGCGGTCAATTATTTGAGCATTCCATTTTCGACAAGCAACTTTTAAGTCGTGGTATTGATCTTTCACAGGGCCGTATGGGTATAAGGCTAATGGAAGAAAATATTACAAAGATCACATCGTCGAAAATTTTAAAATTCAAGCCTGAAGTAATTGTAGAACTAGCAAAAGCCAAAATGGTGAAAATGCGCGTGAACGAAGCTTATGTTAACACGCATGACGGGAAATATATTGGAAAACTTCACCTGAAATCATTGATATTTGCAAAGCCAAGTGATGCCATCATAAAATATACTGATACAGAGGCATTAAACATAAAATCAGATGCCTCGTTGCAACAAGCCATTGAGGCGGCTGCAAACTTTATAGGTGAAACAATACCAATAGTTGATAGAAAAACTGGAACCTTAATAGGCACAATTAACGAGGGTGATTTACTTAAAATGTACCTCGACCTACAGGGGCAGACCATCGATTTAGAGAAACGGTAATCAAAAGCTCCGCGCAGCGTAAATTCGTTCATCCATAGTGGTACGATATTTGCTAGCTTTCAGGATGGCGGTCCAAAAAAAAATATCGCGACGTGCGTTCTTTGCTATAACACTTTTGCCAGCTTTATCGGAGGCCAAGCCACTGATAGATTTTGGACAAGGTCTTGGCTTATTTTCAAATCAAGAAAATCCTATCAGCAGAAATAATTTCAATGGCCTCGCGTTACACAATGATCCAGAACCTGAGCTTGACAATTTTAATCAACTTAAATCAAACGATTTCTCGCGTATCGTAATAGAGAAAAAATTTAATTTAAAACTCATAAACGCTAATACTAAAGATGCGGTTACCTTTCAGTTTGGCAAAAACCATCGTCTTCGCAGCCAGGAAATTTCCAAGTTAAATCATTTTCTAAAAGATTGGCGAACTAATGAAATTAAGAAATTTGACACAATGGTATTAAATGATTTTTTAAAAATTTGCTCTTTGTGTTCTGGAAGAGGTGATGCCGTAAAGGTAAGCGTACATTCTGGATTCAGATCTAAAGAAACTAATGAATACTTAAGACGAAAGAGCCATAAGGTTGCTAGGAATTCAATGCACATTTTGGGAAAAGCCATAGATTTTTCTATTCCGGGTATGAGCGTTCAGCACCTAACCAAAATAGTTAAAGCTAACACTAAAGGCGGGGTCGGAAGCTATCCAACTTTTGTGCACCTAGACAGTGGCCCCCAGCGGTCATGGTCATAATTAGTGTCTATTGACGACAACTAAATTCGACCGGTTATATAATACGAGAAAATACGCTATTGGATCCAACCGCAGGCCTTTTACAATACAAATTAATGTTGTGCATAGGTCAAAATTTAAACATAAACAAATCTTAAAATCGTATATTAGTCACAATCTAAATATCCACTGATCATACATTTTTTTGCCCGAATGCGCGCACTGGAAATTTGTAACACTGTCATATTTTTCTCTAAATTTTGTTTATTTTTTCTGGCGACTACATCCCCATTTGATGCTGCCAAATTGTACCACTGATGAGCTAAAACTTTATCTTGTTCAACACCAGCTCCAACCTCATACATATTACCTAAGTTAGCCATCGCAGTTGCACTTCCTAAACTGGCCTTGTGGCGCCACTCAATAATAGCCTGGGAGTACTTGCCTAACATATACGCTGCAAAACCTTTGTCAAAACTTTGTGAAAACGCATTTTGGGCAGTTAAAAAAAGGATATGCGCTGCAATAAGAAAAAATTTCATTAGCGAATTTCCAAAAAACAATAACTTACGAAAATCAAATTTATAACCCTAATCATTCGAATACGTTCAAAGACCCTGTCATGATGCAATAGTGGATCAAGATTCTCGTGAGAATTCTATGTCTGCGCGATCATTCTACTAACATTCTGTTAACATTTGGCTCATTAGTTCAATTACATTGTCTAGAGACGCTTATAACTTGTGACGATATGGCCCTGACAGTCACAAAACGCCTACCTATCTAAAGTACCAAAGCCATAAGTAAAATTTCTTTTTTAGCGGTGTATTTGCCAACTCAATTTACTTTCCTCCAGATAATTTCACGTTAAAGCAGATACCGCATAAACGGCACCGAGTATCGGTAAACCTATTATTATCAATGATAATAAGATCCGTGCTGCGTGCCACAAAAAATAACTATTTGTGTGTGAATTGTCGCTCATTTTACTGCCCTCTTTTTTTATAACTTTGAATCTAAGAGAATAAATCAATAAATCTATAGTAAAATATTACCTAAAAACTAACTTATGTGAACAAACAACCAATTGAACGATTCCAGAAAAGACACACAACATGTGGCAAAATAAGTTGCAAATAAGCAACATGGCAGAGCCAACCAAAATCTCCAACTTGAGAAATAACAACGACACGACCGGCTTATTTCTGAAAAAAGTCAGCTTACCAAAGTCACTCTCACTAAAAAAGATGCCTAAGAGATATAGGCTAAGAAACCTTAATAGAAAATCTTCCATTCAGAAGATGAATGTAATTTAAAAGCCAAGCCCTCATATTACGCTGTTGTTCAGAGCCCAACGAAAATCCAGTCTCAATACAGAAAGTAGCGAATGCCTGATCGGGATTTAAACCGAGATAGTGCGCGTACGAACGGACATAACCGGGAACAAATTTCAAACATCGGAACGCGGATATATCCCCACTTTCTATCGCTAAAATATACTTCTTTGATAGCCGTAATTCCAACCTCACGTCAGTAATGGTCTTACCTAGCGTCGCACGCTCACCTCGCATAATGTCACCCAGTGTTACCTCACATTTATCAAACTGTTGCAACATTTCGAATTTAACCCATTTTCTTGTTTCTAGGATTTCTGAAATCGATTTCAAAAGCTTCGCCCTGGATGCAAGAATATCATGTCAGAGCAGCAATCAGCAAGTCAACGCAGCCACAAAAAATAGTCACAAATACTCTTCCAGTAGAATTCAAGAGGGTAAATAATGCAAATATCTCTGATTTTTAGTCTTAAAATCAATTGAGTTTAATAAGTTAAAATGTATTAATAAAATAAATAGATAACCGGAAATACACAAAGATATTCCCAGTAATCCATTAATCATGTAGAATAATTAAAAAGATAAGAAGTGAAATTATGCGAAAATTGAAACATAAAGTAATCTCTTTAACTCTAATTCCATTCAATTTGGCTATTATGTCGACATCAGCGCTGAGCGCCGAGGTTCCATGCAATGTGCAGTTGGAGTTCGACAGTAACTCAAAGGGTTCAGTCGCAAACTACGTACTCTCATTACAATTGAAAAATACTACTGGTCGGCAAGTGATTGGTGCGTCGGTATTGTATGGCGATGCGAATAATTACCAGCTCGGTAATGCCATGCTCATTTGTTCAAATGGACTAAAAAACGAAGTTAGTCCAGGAAGTTATGGTAGCTGTACAGGCGTGCTGCAAAAGGTAGATGGCGCATTTATGAACGCTTTTGGAAGTGAAAAGTGGACTGAGATAGTTAATACACAATTAGAGAAGTTGAACGCTGTTAAAAAATGTGAAATTCTTGGCTTTTCTTATTGAGAACAATGTCTCCAATATTTTCATTATGCAACACAACACTAACACATGTTAAGAAAATAACATCATGCAAATTAGTTCAGACGTTTAATGGTTGCATGCAAGTAGCCACCATAACCGAGCTTAATTTTTGAATGTATCTCTTAAGGAATCGAATGTATTTTTTAATCGATCGGAAATATTGCAATCTACTTCAATTATCATTTGTTTTTGAGCCGGATGCGATTCAAAATCTGAAGTTACGTTCCTGAATTTTGGATCCAACTGGATTTGCAATGGGTTACCTTCAACTGTTCGAAGGTAAGCTTTGCTAAAATTAAAACCCACATTTTTTTTTGTCTCTAAGTCGACCACAACAAATGAGTCATGGGATAACTCGCAATTAGTTACAAGTTGTATTTCGGCAATTATTTCATCTTCCGATCTGATTAACCGTAGATTTTTTTCTATAGCAACTCGAAAAGTAACAAAATTGGTCAGCAAAATTAGAACGATAATCAAAAACATATTTTTCATACGCAATCACATTCCTATTTATCGTTTGGTGAAACATGGCCAATAACGCATTTGGCTAGCCCTATCGATATTATTATATTACATATTTATTCAATTCCTATCAAATATCGTTAAAATATCAGCAAACCATCAATTACAATTTGGCGGGAGAAAATTTTGTTAAGTACTCAGAAAATATTCAACGCGAACCTACAAGTTAAATACAATAAACGCTTCAAGAAGTATGGCCCCAACCCCGAGGGTAGCTATTGGCTTAGCGCTCACCGGCAGGACTTGCGCTTCGACGTTATCTTTGAACAAGTGATAAAATATAGAAATAAGGAAGGCTTTTCTATTGGCGACATCGGCTGTGGCTACGGCGCATTACTGCCATATATTGAAAATAAGTATTGTGGCGAAAAAATAAACTACTCGGGATACGATATTTCAAAAGAATTGATTGACTACTGTAAGGGAAATTATCACCAAAATTGGGTAAAATTTTTTAGAGGATCAAGACCGGTCAACGACTTAGATTTTTGTGTAATTTCCGGCGCGTTTAACCTCAGCGCTACCAAAATATATTCTGAATGGGAGGATCATATTTTTAGAACGCTTTCTGATTGTTGGCAAAAAACGGATATAGCGCTTGTGTTTAATCTGCAAACAAGCGACACTCCTCATGTTTCCAAAGGATCAATTTTTTATGGAGATAGGCAAGTTATTGCAAACCGATGTAACTCTTTGTTTGGCAATACTAGTCAACTACACATTAGCCAACTACCTCATGACACGACTTTTATTATCAAGAGAGAATAATCAAATTTTGAGAATGAAATATCTTATGATTTAAATATCGTAAATACAGATACTTAAAATAAAACGATCGTGATGTCCTACTCAATGTGTTAAATTTAAACGCGAACATTGCAAAACCTCTCGCTGCAACACACAATCTGTCTCCAAATCTGTATAGATTCCAGAATTTTTGTTTCGATAGGTACCTGCAAGCTCACCCTGCCCGTTTCAAGCTCATTTTATCTGACAGTGCAATTTAAACTGTAACTGATGCAAGCATTCAGTTTGGACCAGCTACTGTGCAAAGGAACATATTGCAAAATTTAATAACGTCACTATCTATCGGTGCAAGCAGTGGAGGTAAATATGACGGTACAGACTCATAATTTTGAAGCAGATACAGGCAAAATTCTAAATATTGTTATTAATTCACTCTACTCCGACAGAAACATATTTTTGCGTGAACTGCTTTCGAATGCTTCGGATGCGATCCAAAGGCGCAAATTTCTGGGCCAGACCCAACCGCAACTACTCAATGATGGTGCAGATGAGATCTGCGTTCACCTAGATGCAAAGAAGAAAACGATTGAAATTATAGATACGGGCATTGGATTGAGTGCGGATGATCTGACAGAAACATTTGGAACAATCGCACGTTCTGGAACCTCATCGTTTTTAGAAGCTATCGGTGAAAATTCTGATAACAAAGACACAGCAAAAACACTTATTGGTAAGTTTGGTGTGGGTTTCTATTCTGCCTTTATGGTCGCTGAAAAGGTTGTTGCCAGAACGAAAAAGGCTGGCGAAGATGAAGCTCACATTTGGGAAAGTGACGGCAAAACAGGTTACACCATCAGTTCATCAAGTGATGCACATGAAACTGGTACCTCGATAAAACTCTTCTTGCGCAAAGATGCCAAAGAGTATGCTGACAGTCAGAGGCTCAAGGCACTCATTAAGAAATATTCAGATCATATTCTTGTACCTATTTTTGTAAGTGCGAAGGATTTAGAAAAAGAACAGGCTAACAGTGGACAAGCGCTTTGGACAAAATCACCTTCTGAAATATCTGCGGAAGAATATTCAGAATTTTACAAAAGTAGCTTGGGCGTCTTCGATGAACCATTCATCACTCTACATAATAAGACTGAGGGATCCATAGATTTCACTAATTTGTTGTTCGTCCCAAAGACTGCGCCCTTTGATCTGTTTGAACCAGAGCGGAAAACAAAAGTCAGCCTTTACATCAATCGTGTGTTTATCAGCCAGGATGTCAATGGAATGGTTCCAACATGGTTACGTTTTGTAAAAGGTATTCTAGATACGACAAGCCTCGATCTGAACGTTAGCAGGGAGATGGTACAGAACAGTCCTGTCATCAGAAAGATCTCAAAGTCTGTCACTAAAAAAGTGCTGTCCGAACTGAAAAAGAAGCGGAAAAAGGACGAGGCTGAATACGATGCATTTTGGGAACAATTCGGCAAGGTTATCAAAGAAGGTCTTTACGAGGATTTTGAAAATCGTGAAAAAATTGCAGAAATCACCCGAGTTTATTCGCTTAAACACGAAAAACTTATCAATCTCGATGATTACATCGAAGAAATAGGCGAAAAACAGGACAAGATTTACTATCTAGCAGCCGACTCCCTAAAGCAGGCGAAGTCGAGTCCGCACCTAGAGGGCTTCCAGGCCAAGGGAGTTGATGTCCTTCTCATGACAGATCCCATCGATGCATTTTGGATGTCCCAGATGGTTTCATACAAAGAGAAGGCGTTTTTATCTATCTCACGTGATAAGTATGACCTATCAGAGTTGGATGACGAAGCTGCAGCAGAAAAATTGGATGTCGAAGAAACCAATATCATTGCTGCATTGATCAAAGAGTACATCACTGACTTGGTAGAAGATGTTAAACCAACATCCGCACTGGTGGATAGCCCTGTGAGGCTAGTAGCAGGTGAGGGTGGATTAGACTTCAACCTCGAACGAATTCTCAAAGCACAAAATCCCGACTTTGAAGGCGGAAAGAAGGTATTGGAGGTCAATTGCAATCATGACCTCGTAAAAAAGATACCATCACTTTCGGCTGATTTGCAAAAAGCCGTAAGCAGGGTTTTATTTGAACAAGCACGGGTCCTAGACGGTGAAATGCCATCAGACCCACAGCAATTTTCAAAAGATCTAATTGCTATAGGGAATGCACTTTAAGCTAAATAGTAGTCGTTATTGAACTTCTTTAGCTGAAAATATGCAAAACTAAGAAGAAGTTTGGTAGCGGCACAGGGACTTGAACCCCGGACACGCGGATTATGATTCCGCTGCTCTAACCAACTGAGCTATACCGCCTCTGGAAGCGGGAGATAGGCAATGCGGCGGCGCTCGTCAAGCACTTATCTGACTTGCTATTTCCTATTTTTTTGCCCTAGCATCGCTTATGGAACTTTTAGATCAAATTCGTGCCAATATTGGCGAAAAATATGTGGTAACAGGGCAGGATGCACAGGCTTGGACCCACGATTGGACGGATGCCTATCACTGGCAGCCCTTGGCTGTGACCCGCCCGGCCAATACCCAAGAGGTGCAAGCGATTGCCCGCGCCTGTTTCGCCCGAAATATCGCTATGGTACCCGTCGGGGGCAATACCGGCCTGACTGGAGCGACCAAGGCGCAGGATGCGATTATGATCAGCCTAGATCGGATGAATGCTATCAGGGAAATCAAACCCAATGCGCAAGTCGCCATCGTAGAAAGCGGCGCGGTGTTGGACAGTATACACAAAGCGGTTGATGCCCATGATTTAATTTTTCCACTCGTTTTTGGCGCTCGTGGATCGGCGATGATCGGCGGTAACCTATCGACGAACGCAGGCGGCTCTAATGTGCTGCGCTATGGCAACACGCGCGATCTCTGCCTTGGTTTGGAGGTGGTTCTGGCCGATGGTCAGGTGATGAATTTGATGTCGGAACTGCGCAAGGACAATACCGGGCTCAATCTCAAGCATATGTTCATTGGTGCAGAGGGAACTTTGGGCATTATCACAGCTGCGGTTTTGCGCCTTCACCGAAAGCCTCTCGCCTATGTCACGGCAATGGTCGGATTGCGCCAATTGGAAGATGCGCTACCGCTGCTCAACCGCTTGCAAAATGAAACCGGAGGCGGGGTCGAAGCCTTCGAATTCATGCCAAGGCGGTATATCGAGCGGCATATTGAAAGAATTTCTGGTGCTGAAGAGCCTTTTGAGGACGTCCATGAGGTGAATATTTTGGTCGAAGTGGCCAGCACGCGCGTATCTGATTTGCAGTATGACGAGAGCGGCACCCCTAAACTGCAAGCAATTTTAGAAACGGCTCTCATGGATATGATTACCAGCGACAAGGCGCAGGACGCAGTCATTGCACAAAATGAAGCCCAGAGACGGAGCATGTGGGCGCGCAGAGAGGCCGCCGCCGAAATCACCGTCGGCTTTCCCGGCGCGGTGGACACGGATGTCGCCGTTCCGCTCGAAGCGGTTCCAAATTTTTTGAAGAAGATCACAGCCCGAGTCCAGAAGATTGATCCAGAGGGTCAAGAATTCTACCTGTCACACTTGGGCGATGGGAATTTGCATTATACATTCTACCCCTCAGATACGAGCGGCCGGTTCAAAGAGCCCATTACGGAGGCAGTTGAGGATGTGGTCCTTAAGTTGCAAGGCAGCTTTTCAGCCGAACACGGCATCGGCCTGTCCAAACGCAATTCAATGGCGCGGCGCAAAGATCCTGTGGCTTTGGAGATGATGCGGGCCATCAAAACTGCTTTAGATCCGAAAAATCTGATGAACCCTGGAAAGGTCTACCCGGATCAAGAGATGCGTTAACGGCGCAGCCCGGCGTTTCCGCCGGGCGCAGATATATCGGCTGTAATGGCTGGCCTCATTAAGAGCTCGCAACCACAGATCCTGTGAACGTCAGCTTGATATTTCGCACGGCATCTAGGATCGGTCTGAAAATATAATTCAAATGCTCCATCCCATAGGTACCTCGGAAATCAAAGTGTTCGCTGTAGATCAGTCCACTCATATTAGCCATGGCCCAGGCACGACCGATCATGTTCTTTAATCCCTGCGGCCCGCACAGATAAACCTGCGTATCTTCGCTCATATCACCAATAATCTGTAACAATCGCGGCAGTGTCAGCCCTTCATTGCGATCATCAGACAGGACAATCAAATTGAGCTGCGGCAGGCGTCTTGCGTGGCGCTCTAAATCCCGGATCGCTCCAGCAGATTCACGGGACCGAATGCCAAAAATCAAAGTCACACGGGCCCCAACATCTGGCTAAATACGCTCAAGTGCGGAAAGAAACGGCGTGATACCAACACCACCAGCGACCCAAAATTGTTCTTTTGGCTGGCTGTCAATCTGCGGCAAGAACCGTCCCACTGCGCGGCCAATCCGAAAACGATCACCAACTTTAACCGTGGAGACAAAATTATCGGTACAATCCCCAGCGGCACGGATGACAAAACGCCGGGTCATTTCATCTCCGCCAGCAATGGTAAACGGATGGGCTTCGGCGCGCAGGCTCTTGTGAGAAGCCATCGCGAGTTGTACAGGTTGAAACTTCGACATCAGTTTTTTTTCGAGCGGAATGTGACATCCACACCGCCGTCAAATGGGATGACGCGCTCAACCTCAACCAAACGTGCTGGAACCAATTTACGCAGCAACGTCTGGCACCATGCGATGACACCCACGATTGAAACACCCGCCATCAATGCCCAAGGGGCAGCGCCCACGGCCAAAGGGCTGGCGACTAAAAAGGTATGAAAAGCCGCCAAGAGGGATAAGGGCCCCATCAAAATATGGCTCGCTTTCCAGATGCGATATGGGATCACCCGCAACATGGCCACAAGTGTCAAAACACTCAGTCCAATTATTGCTATTAGACCCGCAGTGCTGCCGCGTCCTGCCAACTCCGGCAAAATGCCCAATCCGAAGGGCGAGGCCACCTGACCAACCCAAAGATCAGCCGGCCAAAGAGGGTTAAGTCCATTTTGCCAAAGGCGGCAAGCTCATCAAAACAGCATCTGGATCGTGGCCCGTTTCGAGACCGAATTTCGTACCGCGGTCATACAGCAAATTATACTCGGCATATAAACCGCGGTGGATCAATTGCGCGTCGCGCTCTGCCGCGCCCCACGGCTGATTAAGCCGCGCTTCGACCAATGGCGCATAGGCGGGTAAAAATGCCCGTCCGACATCTTGCGTGAGCGCAAAGTCTTTCTCCCAATCGCCGGTGCAGTGGTCATCATAGAAAATACCACCCACGCCGCGCGCGCGCTTGCGGTGGGGAATGTAGAAATATTCATCCGCCCAAGCTTTGTAGCGCGGATAGATATCTGCCCCATGCGCTGCGCAATAGGACTCTAAAACCCCATGAAACTGCGCAGTGTCTTGCGCATATTCAATACAAGGATTGAGATCAGACCCACCGCCAAACCACCAGGCATGCGTCGTCCAAAACATACGGGTATTCATATGGACAGCCGGGCAATGCGGATTTTGCATATGCGCCACAAGCGAAATTCCCGCTGCCCAAAATCTTGGATCATCGCGCATGCCGGGAATCCCTTTGCGCGCGGCCATAGCCTCCTGCGCACGCGCACCCAAAGTACCGAAAACTGTAGAGACATTGACCCCTACTTTCTCAAACACCCGGCCACCGCGCATCACGCTCATCAAACCACCACCGGCATCTGAGCCATCTTCCGCTGTGCGCTGCGTTGGGGTGACGGTAAATGCACCGCAGGGCGCATCTATCTCATGCTGCGCTTCTATCGCTTCAAAACGGTCAACAATATCGTCACGCAGTTGGCGAAACCATGCGCTTGCAGCGGCTTTTTCGGAATCAAATGTCTCTGTCATGGATCTCTTCAATGCAGCGATGTGTTCACCGCGTCAACCAGGCTGCGGCCTCCATCTACGGTTAATATTTCACCCGTGACAAATGACGAGCTGTCTGATGCTAAAAATTGCACAGCTTCCGCGACCTCCGTCGGACCCGCAATGCGCCCTTGCGGCGTCGCCGCTAAAATAGCTTCCCGGTGATCGGGATGTTCGCGGAGATGACCTTGCAAGGATGCCGACATTACAGATCCAAAAGCCACTGCATTCACGCGCACGCGCTCTGGCGCCAGGCTTACCGCCAGGCATCGGGTCATTTGATCAAGCGCGGCGCAGCTGACTGAAAATCCCATCAAGTCCGATTGCGTTCTTTGAGCCGCGATAGACGAAAGATTGATGATTGTGCCGATACAGGGACGCGTGCTGTCCTTGCCCTGTTTGATCATCCGCCGGGCCACCAATTGCGAGAGTTTAAATCCCGCCATGAGATTTTGGTCCAGCATGGTTTCTATAGTTTCATCCTCTTGCTCCAGAGGCGCCGTGCGCAAAATTTGCCGCGCCCCATTGACCAAAATATCGACTTGATCGAAAGCATCCAAAGTGGCCGAAAGCAAATTGGCAATGGTCAATTTCTCCCGCAGATCTCCGGCAAAATAGCCGATATTGCTGGCCTCATCGGCCATATCACCTACTTCAGCGCGCAAACGCGCCTCATCTTTATCGGCAAACATGACATTTGCGCCCGCATCAGCCAAATGCCTTGCGATCGCTAAGCCCACACCATTAGCAGCGCCCGTGACGATGGCCGTTTTACCAGTGACTGAAAAAGACATGGGCGCTCCAGAAGTTGCGAATCTTAGGCAGTCTAGCGGTTATTTCCGCTTTGGGCGAGATGCCTGGAACAGCTTAAATCGACCGTTGCCCGGAAGCTCCAGCACCTTCGCAAAGCACTGTTCTAGCGTCGTTTCATATGGAAGATGACGATTGGCGACCATATAGACTGTCCCGTTTGGCCGTAAACAACGCCGGGCTGCGGTGATAAACGCACGGCCCAATTCAGGATCGCCCTCTCGCCCAGTGTGAAATGGCGGGTTCATCACCACCGCATCATAAAACCCGTTCCAGTCGCGCGCATCCGCCCAGTGAAGCTCAGCGCGCGGATCATCAACATTGCGTTTGGCACAGTCCAAAGCGAAGTGATCGGCCTCAACCAAATCAAGCCGCGTGACCGAGCTTCGCTTTACAACCTGCGCTGACAAATAGCCCCAACCAGCACCAAGATCCAGCACATCACCCGCCAAATGCTCTGGCAAAGCCTCCGCCAACAAGGCCGATGCAGGATCGATCGTACCAGCAGAAAACACCCCCGATTGCGTGACGAATTCGCCGAAATTCTGATCCACCGCACGCAGGCTTGGCAATAGCGTTCCGACAAACCAAAAAAGGCGCCCATGAGCCTTGGTGATCGTGCCTTGAACGTTGGTCAACTTGCGCAGCGTCTTGTAGTGGCTGTCTATCCCATCTGTTTTTTGCCCGTCCACAACCACAATATCAGCGCAAGCAGCAGCTTGTGCAATAAGATCTGCGGTCTGTTGCTTCGAACGTGTGCAACAGACCACCGCGAGCGCAAACCGCCGATCTGGCAGGGCGACATCACAGGCAAACCCTTGATTCCGCCAAGCGGCATTTAGCGCGACATGCGGCTGAATGATCAAAGGGGCCGAAAGTCTGGCAGCATCGAATCCCACCGGTGGATGCAACAGAGCAACCGGCCCATCGCTGCGCGCGAGCCCTGTGTCAAACGCAAGGGAAAGACGCGCCACGGGCTATTCTTTTTCCATGGTGCATTGAAGGGGGTGTTCATGGCGCTGCGCCATATCCAGAACCTGCGCAACTTTGGTTTCCGCAATCTCACGGCTATACACCCCAACAACTGCAAGACCTTTTTTGTGCACTGTAAGCATGAGTTCAAAACTTTCTTGGTGAGTCAGACCAAAAAATCGCTCCAAAACCATGATTACAAATTCCATAGGCGTATAATCATCATTGAGGATGAGAACTTTATATAGCGGCGGGCGTTTGGTTTTCGGGCGGCTTTCCAAGGTCACACCGAAATCGCCCTCATCTTCGGGAGTGTCTGCTGCCATGGTCCAATGCGCCGTCACAATGTTCACCCTCTGATCGCCGGTTTGCAAAATCTCTGTCTGAACCTCTATATAAAACTATAGACGTTAATGGAAAGGGCCAGCTTGCCGAGCAGTATCAAAATTTTGGGCCTCGATGCCGACGACACGCTGTGGCAGAATGAAGAGTTCTTTCGCCTCACCCAGGACCGTTTTGCTGATATGCTCAGCGCCTATATGCCGCCCGCCCCTCTACACGAAGAGCTATTGGCCGCCGAGCGACGCAACTTGAGACGCTATGGCTATGGGATAAAGGGGTTTGTGCTATCGATGGTGGAAACGGCGATTGACGTGTCCAAAGGCCAGCTCCCTGCCCATGTGATCCACGACATATTGGTGATGGGGCGCGATATGTTGAACCATCCCATTCATCTCTTGCCGGGCGTGGCCGAATGCCTGCCAAAACTAGCAGAAGATTATGCGCTGGTGCTCGTGACCAAGGGCGATCTTTTGCACCAGGAGCAAAAATTGGCGCAATCTGGCTTGGGAGATCTATTTGACGACGTCCATATCGTCAGTGAAAAACAAATCACAACCTATCAAAGAATTTTCGGAGCGCAGCTGCCGGAAACCGCCATGATTGGCAATTCCATAAAATCTGACATTCTACCGGCGCTTGCGGCCGGTGCCGCCGCGATCCATATTCCGGGGCGCTATGAATGGGAGATGGAAAAAGCAAGCGCACCGCCCGACAGCCCAAGATTTTTTAAAGCTTCCTCGTTTAATAAGGTCAGCGCGCTCTTGTTGGAAATATGACGATTTCAAGGCAAGCTCTGCGCTGCACACAAGATCTAGTGGGGGAAATATAAATTCGCGTAAATAGGCGATCGTCAGTCCTTAAAATAGCCTCATTTTAGCTATTCTTTCACTGATTCGTTTGTGCTAGACTATCTACGAGCAAAGCACGGTAAAAATTCCGGCGCATAAAAAGTGAGGCAGCAGGCGTGAAACACCGGCTCATATCCTATATCATCGCAGCCTTTTTTGCGGTGTCCCTTTCTCCGTCCGTAGCGCTTCAGGCCGCGCCCTATGCTGCGGTGGTTATGGATGCGCGCAATGGTAAAATTTACCACTCCCGCAACGCAGATACCCGCCTGCATCCGGCATCCTTAACCAAAATGATGACGCTCTATGTCGCGTTTCAAGCTATTGAGAAAAACGAAATCTCACTGGACAGCTATGTGACCGTGTCGCGCAATGCTGCGGCCGAGCCACCCTCAAAACTCTGGCTCAAACGCGGCCAGAAAATCAAACTGCGCTATCTCATCCGCGCTGCGGCCATAAAATCGGCCAATGACGCGGCCACCGCAATTGGTGAGGCCATTTCAGGCACAGAGGTGGCATTTGCCAAACGTATGACCCGCACGGCCCGCGCCATGGGAATGTCGCGCACAACGTTTAAAAATGCCCATGGTCTCACACGATCCGGCCATCTCTCTACGGCCCGCGATATGTCCATTTTGGGCCGTCATATGATTTATGATTACCCGCAATATTATAACCTATTTTCGCGACGCAGTGCCAATGCGAAGGTTCGCAAGGTGAACAATACCAACCGCCGCTTTCTCGCAGCCTATAGGGGTGCCGACGGAATAAAGACCGGTTACACCCGCGCCGCTGGCTTTAATTTGGTTGCCTCCGCCGAGCGCGGCGGGGAGCGCATCGTCGCTACAATGTTCGGTGGATCCTCCACAGCGGCGCGCAACAAACGTGTCGCACAGCTCCTGGATATGGGCTTTGACCGCGCGCCCTCCACCGCCAAGCTACAACGCCCCAGCCTGCCACCCTACAATCAAAACGAAAACGAGCATGGTGGGAAAACCCTGCGTCTGGTGACAGCGGTGAAGCGCTCACTCCGGCCCAAAATGCGCCCCTTTGGTGAAGCCAGCGCGCCAGAAGATGTTGTTGTGGCGACGCTGCCCGAACTGCAGGTGCAGCCTGATGACATACTAACAGCCGTTCAATCCGCCACATCCGGCGCCGTGGCGGTACAGGTCTCGACCTCGACCTATGACCCGGATATGTCTACCACCGCGCCGCGCGCCCGGCCGCCTCAATTTTCCTTTGTGGCCGCACCCGTAGCAGAGCAAGAGACCGAGACAGTAGCCCGCCGCGATGCCTCCGGCAGCCGCAGCTGGGGTATCAATATTGGAAAATTCAGCTCCCGCTATGAGGCTGAACGGGTTTTGCTCCGCATGGCTTTGGCAGAGATGACCACATTGGATGGCGCCGAACGCAAAGTCAAAGCCCGCGCCAGCGGCTATGACGCCCTGTTCACCGGTCTGACACAACACAGCGCAGATCTCGCCTGCCGCAGGCTCCATGCCCAGGAAATTTCCTGCACGTTGGTGGACCCAAGCTAAACCGCGCGCCCCCTGCGCCCCCGCACCGTGCGTCTTGCTCTTCTCCCAAATTTGCCGCATCCATGGCACATGACAGATCTTATATTTCCGATCCCGACGCCCAGCATCAAAGTCTCAGGACGACCCGAGCGCTTTGCGGTGCGGCGCATTTTCTGCGTGGGCCGCAATTACGCCGAACATGCCAGGGAATTTGGCAATGATGAGCGCGATCCGCCGTTCTTTTTCACCAAGCCAGCTGATGCGGTTGTCCCAGGCGGCGCCGCTTTGACCTATCCAAGCTTAACGCAAGACCTACATCATGAGGCGGAACTGGTGGTCGCCATAGGCACGGGAGGGCGGGATATCATCGCCAAGAACGCCGCATCCCATATCTTTGGCTTTGCATGTGGCAATGATTTGACACGCCGCGATTTACAAGCAGTTGCAAAATCTCAGCGCCGCCCTTGGGATATGTCCAAAGCGTTTGATGAGAGCGCCGTAATCGGCGAGATTGTCCCCGGGCAGAGCTTCTCCCCAGATGCCGCAATCCGCTGCCGCGTCGATGATCAGCTGCGCCAAAATGCAAAAATTGGAGATATGACCTGGCCCGTCACAGATGTTATCGCGGCCCTGTCAAGCCATGTAACCCTCGCAGCGGGCGATTTAATTATGACAGGCACGCCAGCCGGGGTTGGACCCGTGGCCAAGGGTCAGACTTGCTGCGTTGAAATTGATGGGCTACCCGACGCAAAATTTTGCTACACAGTTTAACCCAAGGCCGCCGCCAACAGCGTTTGGGTATAGGGATGTTTTGGGGAATCAAAGATGTCCTGCGCCGCGCCATGTTCTAAGATATCGCCATCCTTCATCACCAACATTCGATGCGACAGCGCGCGCACAACCTTCAGGTCATGGCTGATGAAGAGATACCCAAGCTGATATTTTTGCTGCAAATCGCGCAATAGATTGACAATCTGCACCTGAACGGTCCGGTCGAGCGCCGAAGTCGGCTCGTCGAGTACAACAAATTTCGGCTTTAAAATCATCGCGCGGGCAATGGCGATACGCTGACGCTGCCCACCAGAAAATTCATGGGGATACCGGTCCATCGTGTCCGGATCCAACCCCACTTCGCGCAGCACAGATGCCACCGCCTCGCGATGGTGACTGCGGGTGGTACGGCTGTGAATCTCAAGACCCTCTGAGATAATCTCCATCACCGACATACGCGGGCTGAGGCTGCCAAAAGGGTCTTGAAATACGATCTGCATATCACTGCGCAACGGGCGCATTTGTCGCCGATTGAGGCCATCGATGTCCTGACCCAGAAAGGAAATCCTATTTTCTGACACGATAAGTCGCATCACCGCAAGGGCTAGCGAGGTTTTCCCAGAGCCAGACTCTCCTACTACCCCCAAGGTCTCCCCCGCCCGCACCGACAGGCTTGCCGCATTGACCGCCTTCACATGCCCGACCGTACGGCGCAAAATCCCGCGTTGAATAGGAAACCAGACACGCAGCTGATCGGTGCAAAGCAACTCTGGGGCATCGTCCGCAACCGGCGTGGGCGCTCCTATGGTCTCTGCATCAAGCAGCATTTTGGTATAAGCGTGGCTCGGCGCATCAAAAATTTGAGCGCAGGGTCCAGTTTCCACCACTTCCCCCTGGCGCATCACGACCACACGATCAGCGATTTTACGCACGACGCCCAAGTCATGAGTGATGAACAAAAGGCTCAGCCCCTCACTGCGCTGCAAATCGGCCAAGAGCTCCAAAATCTGTGCCTCAATCGTCACATCAAGGGCGGTGGTTGGCTCATCGGCGATCAGCAATTGCGGTTCATTGGCCAAGGCCATTGCGATCATCACCCGCTGCCTTTGCCCACCAGACAGCTGATGTGGATAGGATTTGAGCCGGATCATCGGATCGGGGATGCCGACCTTGTCGAGAAGCTCAACAATGCGGTCCTGCAAGGGATTCCCGCGCAGACCTTGATGCACCGAAAGGCTCTCACCAAGCTGTTTTTCTATTGTGTGCAGCGGGTTCAAAGAGGTCATCGGCTCTTGAAAAATAAAGCTGATATCATTGCCGCGAATGCGTTGGAGACTGTCCTCTGGCGCGCCAATCATCTCTTCGCCTCGATAAAGCACAGAGCCGCGCGCAACGGCACTTTCCGGCAGAAGATCGACCGTGGCCAAAGCGGTCACAGATTTGCCAGACCCAGATTCGCCCACCACAGCGACAGTCTCCCCCGTGCCGACGTGAAAAGACGTATTGCGCACCGCGGATATCGCGCGACCGTCTTGGTGGAAATCAACCGAAAGGCCACGAATTTCGAGCAGACTCATTGGAACACTTTGCGCGGATCAAAAGCATCGCGCACCCCTTCAAAAATAAAAACCAAAAGCGACAACATGATGGTGAAAACAAAAAAGGCGGTAAAGCCGAGGTGCGGAGATTGCAAATTCAGCTTTGCCTGCTGTGTCAGTTCCCCCAGGGAGGGCGAAGAGGATGGCAGGCCGAAGCCCAGAAAATCAAGACCTGCCAGAGTTGAAATGGCACCTGTGACAATGAAAGGCAGGAACGTCAGCGTGGCCACCATCGCATTTGGCAAGATATGGCGCATCATGATGGTCCAATCGCTCACCCCGAGCGCTTCTGCTGCGCGCACATATTCAAAATTACGCGCGCGAAAAAACTCTGCCCGGATTAAACCCGTAAGCGCCGGCCAGCCAAAGATAATGGACAAGGTCGCCAAAAGCCAAAAGCTGCGCCCCAATATGGCAGTCATAATAATGATAACGTATAGCGAAGGCAGGGCAGAGAAAATTTCGAGGAACCTTTGGAACAAAAGATCCGTCCAGCCCCCAAAGTATCCCTGGACCGCCCCGGCAATTATGCCGATGATAGAGGCGAAAACAGTTACCACCAGCGCGAATACGATCGAAAGGCGGAAGCCATAAATGACTCGCGCCAGCACGTCTCGGGTGGTGTCATCTGTACCCAGCCAATGGGAAGAATCTGGCGGTGACGGGGCAGCGCGCCCCAGATCATTCGGTGTATCATAGCTATAAGGCACAGGCGGCCAGAGCATCCAGCCTTGGTAAAATTCCACCACCTTAGCCCCAAATTCTCCCGCATCTATGGCCGCAATGGTCCCCTCGGGATCGTCAAAACAGATCTCTAAACCGCCAGAACGGATCAGGCATTGCACCTCTGGGTCGCGATAGGTTGCTTCGGTTTGGAAATCACCCCCAAAGGCCGTTTCAGGGTAAAACTGTGTCACAGGCATGAACAGCTCGCCGCGATAACTGACCAATATCGGTTTGTCATTGGCGATAAATTCCGCGCATAAGCTGAGGCCAAAAAGCAGCGAGAAAATCCAAAAAGACCAAACTGCCCGACGGTTTTTCTTAAAATTATTGAGGCGGCGGCGGTTAAGAGGGGAAAGTTTGATCATCCACGGGCCTCAAAATCAATCCGCGGATCAATGATGACATACATCAGATCCGACAATATTCCAACGATTAGCCCAAGCAGGCCAAAGGCGAATAAAGTGCCAAACATTACCGGATAATCGCGCGATATTGCCGCCTCAAAACCAAGACGGCCAAGGCCATCCAGAGAGAAAATGGTCTCGATGAACAAAGAGCCCCCGAAGAATACGCCAATAAACAAGCTTGGAAATCCGGCGATCACGATCAACATTGCATTGCGAAAGATATGGCCAAACAAAACGCGGTTCTCAGTCAAACCTTTCGCACGGGCGGTCACGACGTATTGCTTCCGAATTTCGTCAAGGAATGAATTTTTGGTTAAAAGCGTCAGCGTAGCAAAGCCAGAAATCACAGAGGCGAAAATCGGCAGGGCCATATGCCAAAAATAATCGCCAATCTTTGCCAAAAGGCTCAAATCCTCAAAACCATTTGAGGTCAGACCGCGCAGCGGGAAGATCTGCCAATATGAGCCACCAGCAAAGAGTACCAAAAGTATGATGGCGAAGAGAAACGACGGGATGCCATAGCCCACGATCACCAAAGCACTTGTCACCGTGTCAAATGTACTGCCATCACGCATGGCCTTGCGGACCCCCAGGGGGATGCTCACCAAATAGATGACCAGGGTAGACCATAGGCCCAAAGAGATCGACACAGGCATTTTTTCCAGCACCAAATCCACCACCTTGATGGAGCGGAAATAGCTTTCACCAAAATCAAACTGCATATATTTCCACATCATGCGGGTGAAGCGCTCTAAAGGCGGTCGATCGAGACCGAATTCTCGCTCCAATTGTTCAATATATTCCTGCGGCAAACCGCGCGCGCCGGCATATTGATCATTGCCCACGCTTTCGCCAATGCCTGCGTCATCTCCGCCAGTGATGGCGGCGAAGACGTCCCCTTCACCTTCCAGCTGCGCCAAGACCTGCTCCACAGGTCCACCTGGGACAAATTGGATTAGGGCGAAATTGACGACCATCACCCCCAGAAGGGTGGGGATGACCAGCAATAGCCTGCGGATAATATATGCAACCATATTAGTTTAACACACCTGCGGCTTCCAACTTGGCGGCTTTTTCTGCATCAAACCACCAAAAATCCAGCTCGCCACGAGCGAAGGGCGGCAGCGGTTCGGGATAGGCATATTGATCGTAATAGGCGACCGTATGCACCGCTTTGAACCATTGCGGGATCCAGAAGCGTTTGGCGCGCAATACGCGGTCAAGCGCGCGTATATTGGTGTTCAGCTCTGCTTTGCTTTTCGCCCGCACAACTTTTTCAATCAGAGCATCGACCGCGGGGTCAGAAAGGCCCATCAAATTACGGCTGCTTTGATCCATTGCCTTAGTGCCAAAATATTGCTCCAAACCCGAAGAAGGCTCAAAACTCATACGCATCGAGTGGGTTGTGACATCAAAATCATAGGCACGGGTGCGTTCACTTTCCTGCGCCGTATCCACACGGTTGAGGCGCGCATCAATGCCGAGAGCTTTCATATTTTCGATCATGGGATTGGTGATGCGGTCAAAAGCCGGCGAGCTGTCGAGTACCTCAAGAGTGAAAACCTGCCCATCTTTTTCGCGCATCCCACCACTGTTGACGCGCCAGCCCGCCTGATCCATCAGCTTCGACGCACGGCGCAGGTTTTTGCGATCCAATTGCCGCGCGCCTGAAACCGGTGCCATGACCGCCTCATCCATGAGGATATCGGCGCTCAACAGGCCCTGATCCACCAAAGGTTGCAGCACAGCCCGCTCACCCTCACTGGGCGCGCCTGTCGCCTCAAGCTCAGAGTTGCCCCAAAAAGACTGCACCCGATCATATAGAGCATAGAATAACTGCGCATTGGACCATTCGAAATTAAACATCATTCCCAAGGCCTCACGCACCCGCCGATCTTGGAATTTTTCGCGGCGCAGGTTGAACACATAGGCCTGCGCCCTGGCCAGATTGCCATCGGGCAATTCAGCTTTCACCACATGCCCCTCGTCAATGGAGGCAAAATCATAGGAGGTGGCCCATTGCTTTGAGCTATTTTCAGATCGGAATGTATACAAACCACCCTTGAACCCTTCGAAGGCCGCGGCGGAATCTGCAAAATACTCCACTCGAATACGGTCAAAATTATTCCGGCCAATATTAATTGGAATAGCTTCGCCCCAATAGTCATCGCGGCGGGCATATACCATACGCTGGTTCACCTCATAGCTGTCCAGCACATAGGGGCCGGTGCCGATGAAAGGCGTCAGAGAGGACTCGTCCAACCGCGCGTCATTGCTTTCGAACCAATCCTTTGAGAACACGGGAATGCTGCCAGCCAAATTAACCACATCCCGGCGTGGCGCATCTTCTGTGAAGATGAATTTGAGTCGCAACGGGGATAGGATCTCAATGTCTGCCACCATGCCAGACACAGCCGCGCGGTAGGAGGGCAAGCCCTGCTCCATAAACAAATTAAAGGTAAATTTCACATCCGCTGCCGTCAAAGCCGAGCCATCAGAAAACTGCACATCGTCGCGCAGGGTAAAAATGGCCCAATCGAGACTTTTGGGGTATTCAACGGTTGTACAGAGGAAACAATAGCTCGCGGTTGCATCATCGGCAAAAGAGGTCATGACGGTTTCAAACGGGATCGACGAAAGCGCGGCCTGATTGCCCTTGCGGGCATAGGGGTTGAAACTGTCAAAGGTTCCAAAAAACCATTGCGAAATTTCTCCGCCCTTGGGCGCCTCCGGGTTCACATAATCCAAATGCGCAAAATCCGCCGGATATTTCAAATCACCAAAATAAGAATAGCCGTGACTGACAATGACCGGATCATGCGCCTCAGCGGCAAGCCCGCCAGCGCTCGTCACAACCAGAGCTGCGCCCAATACAAGACTGTTACAAAACCCCAAAGCCATCTGCCTACCTCACTGCCTTTACCAAACCCACGAACACAGCTTAACTTAGAGGTTTTTTCTCAATTGCGAAGGGGGTCGCGCATTATTTTTAGCAAACCTATGCCGGTGCGGGCGCGTCTAGCCGCTCAAGCGCTCAAAGGGCCGCCCAAAGGCAGCCCTAACCCGCTCAGGTGCGCAGCGCTGCACCTGTGATATCTTTGCAATTAATCGCTGATAGTCTCAAGATAGGCGATTAAATTCGCGCGATCTTCTGGCTTAGACAAGCCATTGAAACTCATTTTTGTGCCTGGTGCGTATTTGGACGGCTTGGTCAAGAAACCATCAAGGTTTTCAGCGCTCCAAGTCTCTGCCACGGCCACGAGGCTTCCAGAATACCCGAAGCCGTCAACCGAGCCCACAACCCGATCAACAACAGCATAAAGATGCGGCCCAACACCATTGGCGCCAGCCTCTAATTTGTGGCAAGCGGCGCATTTCTTAAAGACTTTAGCGCCTTTCTCAAGGTCAGCTGAGGCCAGGAGATCTTCCAACATGGGACCATCATCGGCTTCCGCCACTTCTTCTTCATCACCGCTATCGGTCTCAATCCAAGCAACCCCATGGTATTCTCCATGGTGCGCAGGGCTATAAATTTTGTCAGCAATCCAGCCGCCAAGAACCAGAACAAGCAAAGCCGAACACAGGGCGGCTGCAATTTTGGTCAAAATCATCGTGTCAAACATGTCGCGATCCATCATTACAATTGGGTTGTATCCCTCTAGTCCCTTCCCCCCCTGTCGTGCAAGGTGTAGTTGGCGCGACGAAACGACCTTTTTCGCGGAATTTGCTCAGGAGACGCTAAATGACCCAAAAAATCGCCTTCCAAGGAGAACTCGGCGCCTATTCTCATGAAGCCTGTGTCGCCTCTCGGCCCGATCATGAGCCCCTCCCCTGCGCAACATTTGAAGATGTTATCGCAGCGGTGAAAACTGGAGCGGCGGAATTTGCCATGCTTCCGGTGGAAAATACCACCTACGGACGCGTTGCCGATATGCACCGGTTGCTGCCCGAAAGCGGCCTATTCATCAACGACGAAGTCTTTGTGCGCGTGCGGATCAGCCTCTTGGCTCTGCCCGGCGTGGCGCTTAGCGACATCAAAGTGGCGCGCGGACATTTGGTGATCTTACCGCAATGTCGGAAATTTTTGGATGCCCATGGCATCCGTGGTGAAGCCGCGGCCGATAACGCCGGGGCCGCCGCTGATATTGCCGCGCGCGATGAACGCACCGCCGCAGCGCTGGCCTCTGAATTGGCCGGCAGCATTCACGGCCTGGAAGTCGTCCAAAAAGACGTTGAAGATCAATCTTATAATACAACACGCTTTTTGGTGATGTCTGCGCAAGACCGGCCAGAGCGGCGCACAGATAAGATGCTGACCAGCTTCGTTTTTCAAGTGCGCAACATCCCCGCGGCACTTTACAAAGCCATGGGCGGCTTTGCGACCAACGGGGTGAACATGATCAAATTGGAAAGCTACATGCTGGGTGGCGCCTTTCGCGCAACGCAGTTTTATGCCGATATTGAAGGCCATCCCGATGATCCCGAGGTGAAACGCGCCTTCGATGAGCTGGCATTTTTTACCGATATGATTCGCGTCTTGGGCACATATCCGGCCGATCCGGGCCGGCCTTAAGCGCTGCTGACCTGAACGGGGCCGCATATTTTTGCGGCGCGATCACGAAGCCGGGATTTAAATTTCCGGTCAAATGAGCCTTTTGCAAAACGCATGGATTGTAGCAAAAGCTGCGCCAAGAGGTTTTTTGGCTTCATTTAAACGGAAACCAACAATCGGGAGCGGTTTGGTGCCAAGGTCAGAACCGAAATCACCACATCCCCCGTCAGACCATCCGATTCGTTTAACAGGCAGAGACGCTCCGGCGCTTGCACCTCCGTCACCAAACAGCTCAGTTTTCGCGCACGGCCGCGGAATTTGAAATCAATCTCCCAAGCCATGCCCGGCCCCACCACTGGTCGATCATCCACCCGCCGCATTTCAACGCCGCGTTGCTGCACCGTGTGTTATAAGTGCCCATGATCGCAGAGAGCGGCAAAGACCACCGGCGCAGGTGCTTATATATCTTAATGGCTTGAGAACTTCATCAGCTGCCTTGGCGTTAATAATTTTCACACATGTTATCAATTCGATTCACTTAAACCTCCCGTTAGTCTAAATGATCAGCAAGCCAATGTTCCAGTAAAAAATGCGCAATCGCACCTTTTCGAGCTGGTTTAATCTCAGGGTGCACCCCCTCAAACACATCCAACATCTCTTCACGGCTAACCCAAAGAGCGTCTTCGATCTCTTTCGGATCAATTATTATGTCCGCATTCAACGCCTCACCGGCGCAGCCAAACATCAAAGACGCAGGAAAGGGCCAGGGTTGGCTGGCCAGGTAACGCACCCGCCCGACGCGAATGCCAGATTCTTCAAACACCTCACGACGCACAGCAGCCTCCAATGTCTCACCGGGTTCCACAAACCCAGCCAACAGCGAATACATCCCGACTGGCCAGGCGTGCGAGCGCCCCATCAATACGCTATTTCCACGCGTAATCAACATGATAACGACCGGATCTGTTCGCGGAAAATGTGAGCGGTTGCACGCCGGGCAGTTGCGCTGCCAGCCGGCCATCGCCAAGTTGGAGGGCGCGCCACATGTGCCGCAAAACCCATGGGTTCGGTGCCATTCCAAAAGCCCACGCCCGGTGGCGGCCAATTCCGCATGGCGCGCGGATAATTGCGTCATAACCGCCCGCAATTCGGCAAAATACTCGCCATCTGTCAAAGCCGGATGCTCCTGCTGCGACGGATCAAGAAAGGCATTCAGCGTTTCGGCCAGCTCTTCTGGCTCCCAAATGGAGATATCCGCCAAAAACAAAGGCTCTTTCGCCTCATTCAGCCCCAAAAAGACCAGAGATTCGGCGGCGCTGCCCAAGGCTGGATGATCCAAATCCACCCAAGCCAATCCGAGCAGGCCTTCCGCTTGATCCTGCACCAGAGGCTTTCCACGCCAAAACAATGTGGTCTTGGCCGCAGGATGCGCCTGAAGCACCGCCTGCGCTTCGAGGCCGCGCAATTCTGCAGCGCGGTTGAGCGCAGACCCCCCAAAAATAACGTTTTCCGCATGGCGCATGTGCTCGATCCCAACTTTTTATCTCTGCTGCATTCAATTCGCACCAGCGATGAATTGCAATGTCAATTCCAAACCCCTATACAGCCCAAGAGAGGTTGGCGCGGGCAAGTGCCTCGCCAACCTGGTCAGATCCGGAAGGAAGCAGCCACAACGAGCCCCACTTGGGTCGATGTCCAACCTCTCACCCTTCCCATCTGGCCCGCAACAAGTTCCAATATCCCATTCGGGGTTTGCTGGACCAATGCCGGCGCTGCCTATAACATCTGAGCAGGATTCGAGGTACATCATGACCGACACCGCTGCATATCAAGTTTTAGCGCGCAAATACCGACCAGAGACCTTTGCCGATTTGGTTGGGCAGGAGACGATGGTCCAAACCCTGCGTAATGCTTTTGAAGCCGATCGCATCGCCCAGGCCTTTGTCATGACCGGCATTCGCGGAACCGGAAAAACCACCACTGCGCGCATCATTGCCAAGGGCATGAATTGCATCGGCCCCGATGGCACCAGCGGCCCGACCGTCAACCCCTGTGGCAGCTGCGAGCATTGCACGGCCATTATGAAGGGTCGCCATGTGGATGTTATGGAGATGGATGCCGCCAGCCGCACTGGCGTTGGCGACATTCGTGAAATTATTGACTCGGTTGCCTATCGTGCCGCCTCAGCCCGCTACAAGATCTATATCATTGATGAGGTGCACATGCTGTCGAGCAACGCTTTCAATGCGTTGCTCAAAACCTTAGAAGAGCCACCTGCGCATGTGAAATTTATCTTCGCCACCACAGAAATTCGTAAAGTCCCTGTGACTGTACTGTCGCGCTGCCAGCGATTTGATCTGCGGCGTATTGAGCCGGATGTCATGATCGCGATGCTGCAAAGAATTGCGACGGCAGAGCGTGCTGAGATCACACAAGACGCGCTCGGTCTCATCACACGCGCCGCCGAAGGATCGGCGCGTGATGCGCAATCGCTGCTCGATCAAGCCATTTCCCACGGTGCCGGGCAAACCACTGCAGATCAAGTCCGCGCGATGCTGGGTCTGGCGGATCGGGGGCGGGTTTTGGATCTGTTTGATCTAATTTTGCGCGGTGATGCGGAAGGCGCCTTGGGCGAACTCTCTGCGCAATATGGCGCCGGGGCCGATCCGATGGCGGTGCTGCGCGACCTAGCGGAGGTCAGCCATTGGGTCAGCGTCATTAAGATCACACCGGTTGCTGCCGAGGATCCGACGGTTTCGCCCGATGAACGAAACCGAGGGCTGGTCATGGCAGAGCGTCTGCCCATGCGCGTGTTGAGCCGGATGTGGCAAATGCTGCTCACGGCCCTCGAAGAGGCCGGGCGGGCGCCCAATGCGATGATGGCTGCAGAAATGGCGTTGATCCGCCTTACCCATGTAGCCGATTTGCCCACGCCAGATGAATTGATCCGAAAGCTGCAAAACACACCCGTGCCGTCACCAGAGCCCCAAATTGCCGGCACTGCTGAAGGAGTGGGCGGGGGCACGCGCCAAAGTGGTCCGGCCTCTCCCCCGCAAGCGGCCACCCCATCTGCCTATGCCACAGGCACGCCCCCGAGGGCGCAAGGGTCCAGCGGCGCGACAGCGACCGCCGCCCATAGCCAGCCAGCTTTAGAGCAAACACTCGCGCGCTTTGCTCGATTTGAGGATGTATTGGATCTGATCCGCCATCACCGAGACGTAAAACTCTTGGTTGATGTGGAAACCAGCTTAAGATTGGTGAGCTATAGCCCAGGCCGGATTGAATTCGAGCCAACCGAAACTGCCGCGCGCGATCTGGCCCAACGGCTCGGCACCCGGCTGCAAACCTGGACTGCGCAGAGATGGGCCGTGTCCATTGGCACAAATGGCGCCAGCACCATCGCTGAGATACGCGATGCGGCCGCCCTTGAGCTCAAAGAGCAAGCCAAGGGTCACCCTTTGGTACAAGCGGTCCTTGTCGCTTTTCCCAAGGCACAGATCAGCGACATTCGGACCGCAAAAGCGATTGAGGCAGAGGCACAGATTGAAGCCCTGCCGGAGGTCGAAGATGAATGGGACCCCTTTGACGACGATTAATCCACTGCCAATGCCCCAGCGCTGCGCTGCGGGCCGCTTTTACAACACGCGCAACAAGAGGTGACACAATGCTAAACGGTCTCGGCGGCCTTGGCGACATGGCCAAGATGATGAAAACAGCTCAGGAGATGCAAGGGAAAATGACCCAATTGCAGGACGACCTGGCCAATATCTCCGTCACAGGTGAAAGCGGCGCCGGGCTGGTGACCGCGACGGCCAATGCCAAGGGCGTATTGACCGGTTTGAACATTGATGCCAGCATTTTCGACCCTAATGAAAAAGAAGTGGTCGAAGATCTAATCCTTGCCGCCATTAAGGACGCACAGGCCAAAGCAGCAGACCGATCCGCATCCGAAATGAAGGCCCTGCAGCAAAGCCTTGGCCTGCCAACGGATATGAAACTCCCCTTTTGACCCTTAGGCCATATCAATGAGCAACAGCAGCAAAGACCTCGAACATTTGATCGAATTGATGGCTAAGCTGCCGGGGCTTGGGCCACGTTCTGCGCGGCGCGCGGTTTTGCATATGATCAAAAAACGTGCCCTGTTGATGACGCCTCTGGCGGATGTTTTGGCTGAAGTGGCCGTCACCGTCCGTGAATGTTTGAATTGCGGCAATATCGGCACCGCCGATACCTGCGACATTTGCCAAAATCCCAAACGCGAGAATGGTGAGATTTGTGTGGTGGAGGAAGTCTCTGACCTTTGGGCCATGGAGCGCAGCCATATGTTCAAAGGCCGCTACCATGTGCTGGGCGGAACCCTTTCGGCACTTGATGCCATTGGTCCTGATGAACTGCGCATTCCTCGGCTCTTACAAAGGCTCCGTGACGAGAATGTCTCTGAGGTGATTTTAGCACTCAATGCCACCATCGACGGGCAAACCACCGCCCATTATATCGCCGATCAATTGGGCGATGTGCGCGTCTCAACCCTGGCGCAGGGTGTGCCGATCGGCGGCGAGCTGGACTATTTGGACGACGGAACGATCACAGCGGCCCTCAAGGCACGCAAATCACTTTAAGTGCAGATGCGCATCGGGCAAAATAAAGGCGGCCGAAGCCGCCTTGACCGTTCTTATGCTAAAGTCACTGAGTTCAACCGGGCTGTTCTTCGCCGTCGCCGCTTGGCAGATTGAAAAAACTGTCAGCATCCAATAGGTCACCATGCTGGCGCTCGTTCTCATCCTCTTCCTCTGGCGCATCGGCCAGGGTGAAGGTTTCCAGACCAGAGATAGCAGCTGGGATGCGCGGCTCTTCGGGCATGCCAAGGCTTTGCTCGGTGCTGACCAAGCGGCGGCGCTCGTCGTCAGACATCGCCTCACCGTCACGCAATTTCTTGGCATTTGCCTTTTGCACCAAAGCATCCAACTCTGACTGCTTGCACAGGCCCAAGGCCACCGGATCAATCGGATTGATGTTGGTAATGTTCCAATGGGTTCGCTCACGAATCGCCTGAATGGTTGGCTTGGTTGTCCCGACCAGTTTCGAAATTTGACCATCAGACAGCTCCGGGTGAAACTTAACCAGCCAAAGGATTGACGCCGGGCGGTCTTGACGCTTGGACAGCGGCGTATAGCGCGGACCACGGCGTTTTTCTTCGCCGACCGCAGCGGCATAATACTTCAACGTCAGCTTATGCGTTGCATCGGCCTGGGCTTTATCCAGTTCTTCTTGGGTCAACTGATTGTTGGCAATTGGATCGAAGCCTTTCACGCCCGCAGCCACATCCCCATCGGCAATGCCTTGAATTTCAAGCTCATGCATGTCAACAAAATCAGCAATCTGTTTGAAGCTGAGGATTGTATTGTCCACCAGCCACACTGCGGTGGCTTTTGCCATAATTGGTTTCGCCATTTCGGCCTCCATCTTAAACTTTAATTCCAGACATAGCTTACTCAACGCCTCGCGGCGGTCCCAGGTTTTGCCGGGACGAGTTACCATGTTTGGGGAACTTGCGAGCTTTATAATCACTTGCGCAAGAAAGGGAAAGCCCCCGCAAGACCCTCAGCACTTATTTCTGATCCAAGTCCCAAAGTTCAAATTTCCAAAACGATTTTGCCAATATGCTGGCTGGCTTCCATATGCATGTGAGCCTCACGGGCCTCGACCAGTGGAAATGTGCTGTCGAGCACAGGGGCGATGCGTCCTGCGGCGAGATGCGGCCAAACCTCATCGCGCAAGGCCTGAGCAATTTTAGCCTTGGCCAAATCACTTTGCGGTCGCAGAGTCGAGCCTGTTAAAGTCAATCGGCGGGTCATCATTTGCACCATATTGAGGTCCACCTTCGGACCCTCCAAAAAGGCAATTTGTACCAACCGCCCATCATCCGCCAAGGCTTTGAGATTGCGTTGAATATACGATCCGCCAACCATATCAAGAATGAGGTTCATACCTCCATAGGCTTTGAGCACCTCCTCAAAGACCTGATGGCGGTAATTTATCGCACGCTCTGCCCCGAGATCCTTACACGCTTGGCATTTCGCCTCAGATCCTGCGGTCGCAAAAACCCTTGCCCCAAATAAATGCGCCAATTGAATGGCCGTTGTTCCGATACCCGATGAGCCGCCATGCACCAAAAATTTTTCACCTGCCTGCAATGCACCGCGCTGAAAGACATTGGAATAGACGGTGAAATAAGTCTCCGGCAGACATGCGGCTTGCTTCAAGCCCATCCCCCGCGGAACAGGCAAGCAATGGCGTGCCGAGGTGGTGACAAATTCCGCATATCCGCCACCGGGCAATAGCGCACAGACCTCATCGCCAACGGCCCATTCGGTCACGCCTGCGCCAACTTCGGCAATATGCCCAGCCCCCTCTAGCCCGGGCAAATCGCTGGCACCTGCGGGTGGGTTGTAAAGGCCTGCACGCTGTAGCGCATCCGGCCGATTGACCCCAGCATAGGACAAGGCAATCATCACCTGCCCATGGCCTGCGCGCGGGCGGGGGCGCGTGGTGGCTTGCAACACATCTGGGGCGCCGGGCGCCGTTATTTCAACAGCCGTCATTTGGGACATCGTGGCCCTCCTTCATAAATTTCCAGACTAAAACTTCGACGCACGCCCTGGCAAATCATCGCGCATCTGGGGGGCTTTGATTTTCCCCAGAAGCCAAAGCGGCCCCGCCAAAGCGGCGCTCAGAGGTTTGTTGTCGCGAATCTTGGCTTTGGCGATTTCGATTTGCATGACATTCTCAATGCGCCGATCCAAAAACGACCAGGTCGCCACATGATCCGGGCTCTCATCCCCCAGCCAAAACAAAACCGTCGCGCCATAAACAGCACTTAAGGTCGCGCGCTTTGAATACCAATTCACATCGCGTGAGCTATCGCCCAAAAAATCCCAGATGTGATCAGCCGTCCCCCAAATCAAGCTGGCACCTTCGCCCGCATGATGCGGCAAAGCAAAGAGCGCGGTGGCGCGCCTCACCGCCTCTTTATCCGCAATAGCTTCAAGTCGCAGCCGCACCGCCAATGTAATTTTTTCTCTAATTCTCAAAGACACAGTAGATGAATTCTTATAGGCTGCGCGCATGTCCGCATCACCCTGGCGATGATATGCGACGGCCAAATCGAGCGCACCGCGCGGCGCGATCATGGCTGCAAAGGCCGGGTCCATTTTCAAATCCGCCACGGCGCAGTCAAAACTGGTTTGCGACCAGCCATCAAACACCACATGAGGCAGGATCGCTGCAAGAAGTTCTGATAAATGTTGTTCGACTTTCATGGATCCCCCAAATATCTCGCCGCTAGACAAAGCAACAAGCCTGCGCTAGTGAACAGCCTCCTGCAATTTTGCAATTTAAACTAGAAAGGTGGTGAAAACCACATGCAGGTTAGTGTTCGCGACAATAATGTCGATCAGGCCCTTCGGGCTTTGAAGAAAAAACTACAACGAGAAGGTGTATTTCGTGAAATGAAGCTCAAGCAACATTTCGAGAAACCCTCCGAAAAAAATGCGCGCGAGAAGGCCGAGTCCATCCGTCGCACCCGTAAACTGGCGCGTAAGAAAGCTGAACGTGAGGGGTAAATGATGTAAATCATTGCTCTGGGCTACGCGCCCCAAAACACATGAAAACCCCCGCGTTACGTGGGGGTTTTTTATTGCCTATAGCGGTAGTGCGGTGGTTTTGAACACGGTGCGCAGTGCAAAGCTCGACTGCATTTGTGCGACACCGGGCAACTTCGCCAGAAAGGTCCGGTGGATTTTAGCAAAATCATCCGTGTCTTTCGCCACGACTTTGAGCAAATAATCTGCGCTGCCAGCCATCAAATGACATTCCAAGACATCGGGAATCAGCGCCACCGCTTTTTCGAAGGCGACTAAGACATCGTCCGTCTGTCCGCTCAAGGTAATCTCCACAAATACTGTCGTTCGGCGATCCACTTTCCGCGGATCCACCAGCGCCACATAGTCGCGGATATAGCCTTCCGACTCCAAACGGCCGACCCGCCGATGACAGGCGGAAGCCGACATATTAACCTGATCGGCTAAGTCCGAATTCGATATGCGGCCTTTGACCTGTAAAACCGATAATAATCGACGATCTGTAGCGTCTAGTTTCATAACTTCGCCAAATGTCCTAAACTGTCGCCAAATGCGGGATGTTTCGACAACCCTAGGCCCAAATATCCGTGATCACAACAGTTCAATAAGGCCCAAGGCGCAACACCTTGGGCTCGAGGACTAGGAACATCACAAATATGCAAAAATCCCAAACCTGACGCTAAAGGCCAGGCTTTGGCAAGTGTCACCCGCGCAGGCTGCCGCCGGTGGCTTTAGTCACTTTCGCGACAATTTTTTCGGCAACCGCCTCAATATCCGCATCTTTCAATGTCGCGCCCTTAGGCTGCAAACGAACTGTCACCGCTAGAGACTTCAACCCAGGCGCCAAAGAGCCACCGGAAAACTCGTCAAAGACGCGCACCTCGTCAATCAGGACCTTATCTGCCCCTTTGGCAGCATTCACCAAGGTGATCGCCTCCACCGATTGATCCACCACAAAGGCAAAATCTCGCTCCACCACTTGCAAATCAGAGATGTTCAATGCCGGGCGTGTCGCCGATTTGGATTTTGGCACTGGAACATTTTTTGTATGCACCGCAAAGGCCACGACCGGACCCTTTAAATCCAAAGCCGCAAGAACCTTCGGATGAATTTCACCAAAGCCGGCCAGAGAGGTCTTGCCCAATGCCATGCGGGCGGATCGGCCCGGATGCCACCATTCGGAAAGTCCGCGCTGAAACTGCACCTTCGCGGGGGCGCCAAGAGCCTGTAGCACCGCTTCAACATCCGCCTTTGCGTCATAGATATCGACCGCGCGGCGCGTGCCATGCACATCTTTCGGGCCGGTGTGGCCAACTAAAATGCCACAAGCCAATGTCTCTTGATCCTCCGGCTCGCCACCATGCCACACGGGGCCCACTTCGAACAAAGCCATATCCGAAATACCGCGCGCTTGGTTGCGCGCCGCTGCCTGTAGCAGACCGGGCAAAAGTGACGGGCGCATATGGCTCATCTCAGAGCTGATCGGATTTGAAAGCATCGTTGCATCCGCACCCCCGCCGAACATGTCCGCCGATTTACGGTCAATAAAGCTATAGGTCACGCATTCATTATACCCTAACGCGGCAATCATGCGCCGAGCGGTTTGCTCGCGGGTCTGTGACAGAGACAACATTGGCTTCGGCACGCCCAAATCCACTCGCGCCAAGGGCTTGCCCACAAGTTTGGTCAAGGAGGCCATGCGCGCCACTTCTTCCACCAAATCCGCCTCGCCCATCACGTCGGGCCGCCAGCTTGGCACATGCGCCATATCACCCTCAAGACGGAATCCAAGATCGGTTAATGTTGAGCGCTGCATCCGCTCTGGAATGTCCATACCCACGAGCGACTTAACCCGCTCCACATCCAACTTGAAAGCCCGTTCGGTATTGGGCACAGCGCCCGCTTGAATAATCTGGGAGGCCTCGCCACCGGCGTGATCCACGATCATCCGCACCGCATGTTCCAACCCTTCAAGAGTGAAGGCTGGATCCACTCCGCGCTCAAACCTGTAGCGAGCATCAGAATTAATCTGCAACGCACGGCCAGCATAGGCAATCTGCACTGGGTTCCAATAGGCCGATTCGACGAACACATTGACCGTATCGTCGGTGCATCCTGTGTCAGCACCGCCCATAATGCCAGCGATACTTTGCGCGCCCGTGTCATCGCTGATTACCATTTGACCTCCAGAAAACTGATAGGTTTTCTCGTCCAGCGCCGCGATTTCTTCGCCGCCTTGGGCACGGTGCACCCTTAAATTTCCAGAGAGTTTGTCGGCATCAAACACATGCAACGGCCGGTTGCGATCCATGGTGAAGAAATTGGTGACATCCACCAAAAAACTGATAGGCCTCAGACCGATCGCCCGCAATGCCTGTTGCAACCAATCTGGACTCGGATCGTTTTTGACCCCACGAATGACGCGGCCACAGAATATCGGACACCCATCTAATGTGTCCTCATCAATCAAAACTGCGAAATCACTGGTGAACGAGGTCGGCACGGGCGCCACATCGCGATCTTTCAATTTGCCCAATCCACGCGCGGCCAAGTCGCGGGCAATGCCCCGCACGCCCAGGGCATCAGGACGGTTTGGTGTAATCGCGATCTCAATGACCGGATCCACGCGCTCCAGATCATTCTGCGCGAGCCACTCGGCATAGCTTTGTCCCACCTCACCAGACTCCAGCTCAATGATCCCATCATGCTCGTCGCTCAGCTCCATCTCACGTTCGGAGCACATCATGCCATAGCTCTCAATACCACGAATTTTGCCAACACCAATCGTGGTATCAATACCCGGAACATAGACCCCCGGCGGCGCCACCACGACCGTAATGCCTTCACGCGCATTCGGGGCACCGCAGATGATTTGCGTCACACCGCTCGCGGTCTCCACCTGGCAGACACGCAGCTTATCCGCATCCGGGTGTTTTTCCACCTGAATGATTTTGCCAATCGTGAAAGCCGCCAGCTTAGCCGCTGGGTTATCAACCCCCTCCACTTCCAGACCAAGGTCGGTCAAAACATAGGTGATCTCATCTAAGCTCGCTTGGGTCTCTAAATGGTCTTTCAACCAAGACAGTGTGAATTTCATTACTTTGCCCCTGTGGTTCTGTGGCGCGATGTGACATGTGCCAGCCAGTTTTGCAATTCCAACGTCCGAGTTGCAACAGATAGATCGCCCTGCCCGTCCCGTTGTTCGGTCTCCGGCATTGATTTTCCACTGTTCGCAAGCCAAGCCGCGACGTCTGCTTGTGAAAATTCAGGATGATACTGCGTGCCCCAAAAGCTGATATCTGAGGTTTCGTAAGCAAAGGCCTGCACCGGGGAATGGGCGTTACGCGCCAAAATACAGGCCCCAGACGGTAGGCGCTGCACCTCATCGCGGTGCACCGTGGGCACGCGAAACTGGCTTGCTCGACCCTGCATCATAGCGTGCCCACGCCCAACATCGGTCAGAGTGACGGCTTCCGCCAGCCCGAATTCATCGCCATGAAGCGAGGCGGCGCATTGGCCACCCAGCATAAAAGCTGCCAGCTGCATGCCGTTGCAAGACCCCCAAATCGGCACCTTCCAGTGGGTCACTTGCCGCCAGAAGTCTCGCAAAACCCATCCCTCAGGTGCGTCTACGCACCAACTCACAGCTGACCCGGTGAACACCACCCCATCAAACGCGCCGTCAGGCAGAGCCTGCCCCACATAGGGCGCGCAAAAGCTGCAAGTAATCTGCCGCGAAAGTGCCTGCAAGACCGCAGCAAATCCAGGCCCCAAAGCCGGCATTCCCGGCCCATTGCAATCGACAATCAAAATCCGGGTCATGTGGTCACACCCATGACACCCCTTGTAGTGGTATCATCGGCTCAGCCCGCTGACCAACCCCGGCTTATCCAGCGCCGCAAATCCATAATGGCGCAGCCAGCGTAAGTCGCTATCAAAAAAGGCCCGCAAATCTGGAATGCCGTATTTCAGCATAGCAATCCGATCAATCCCCATGCCGAACGCAAAGCCCTGGTATTTTGCGGCATCAATTCCACCCGCGGCCAATACTTTGGGATGGACCATGCCAGAGCCCAAAATCTCGAGCCAATCATCCCCCTCGCCCACTTTCAGCTGCCCATCTGTCCAAGAGCAGCGAATATCCACCTCCGCAGAAGGTTCCGTAAAGGGGAAGTGCGAGGCGCGGAACCGCAGCTCGACATCATCCACTTCGAAGAAGGCTTTCACGAATTCTTCTAGGCACCACTTCAAATTGGCCATGGAAATATTGGTGTCCAGCGCCAAACCTTCCACCTGGTGAAACATCGGCGTATGGGTCTGATCATAGTCGGCCCGATACACCCGACCGGGGCAGATAACCCGCATTGGCGCACCTGTTTTTTCCATGGAGCGGATTTGCACCGGGCTGGTATGTGTGCGCAGAACATGCGGCGGGCGATCATCGCCCCCAGCGCGATGGGTATAGAATGTATCCATCTCGGCGCGCGCGGGATGGTGACCGGGCATGTTGAGCGCGTCAAAATTATACCAATCGGTTTCGATCTGCGGCCCTTCAGCCACTGAAAATCCCATATCTGCAAAAATCGCGGTGACTTCCTCCCAAACTTGGGAAATGGGGTGGATGGTGCCAGCCAGCCTCTGCCGCCCCGGCAATGTGACATCCAACCATTCGGACTTTAAACGCTCCTCCAAAGCCGCATCTGCCATGGCGGATTTGCGCGCATTGAGGGCCAAATTCACCTCATCTTTCAACGCATTGAGTGCCGGACCAGCGATCTGCCGTTCCTCGGGCAACATTTTGCCCAATGATCGCATATGCAGGCTGATCTCGCCCTTCTTCCCAACAGCTTTAACGCGCAGCTCTTCCAGAGCAGCTTCATCCGCCGCCGCTGAAATGAGAGTTAGATATTTTTCGCGCAGATCATCCATTAGAGTCTCCAAATTATTCTGCGCCCCGTGCTAGCGAGATTATGCGGCGCGAGCAAGGGCGCTTGCGTAAAACTGCTCGCCTCACTGGAGGTTCGAGCCTTTGCCAGCGTAGCTAAGCGTCCTTCCACCGGCCAAGCAACCAATACCATTGATCCGGGTTGGCCAAAATGCGTGCTGATAGGTTGTCATTGAAGGCCTTGGTCATCGTGATGCTATCAGTGGCGGGAATAGGGGCATCAAAGTCCACAGCGAATTTCGTGCCGTCTTCCGTGCGGGTGCCGAAAGCGGGCACCAGCGGCAGATCATATTTTATAGCCAATTGCGCCGCTACCAAAGCCGTGAGCGCCGGCTGCCCCAAAAATGGCAACCGCACCCCGTCGGGGTATTTTTCATCCAGCAAAATTGCTATGAAACCGCCAGATTGCAGATGGCGCACCAGCGCGCGGGTGCCGATTTTCCCGGTGGCCAAAATAGGTTTGCCGCCAGCTGCAATGCCCGAATAAAGGCGTCGCTCATAGTGGCGATTGGTTTGCGGTTTATAAACGGCGCCCGTTTCCAAACCCAGTGATTTGAGTGTTGAACGCACGGCCTCCCATTGGCCGAAATGGCCCGAGACGATGATCGCACCCTTTCCCTCAGCATGAGCCTTTTGCAAGGCGGCAAGCCCGGGGCCGGACACCGTGTTGCGGTGGTGCAGGTTTTGGAATTCACTGCAATGCAAAATTTCATACAGCGTGCGCCCCATATTGCGGCCCATGTTGCGACATAGATCCAGCCGTTCACGGCGCGGCATATTCGGATAGATGCGCCGCAATTCAGATTCAACGCGCCGACGTGCCAAGGGAAAGAAACGGACCAGGAGGCCAACCAATCCGCCAAACGCCTGAGCTCTGCGGTCAAAAGCGCGACCACGCGAGATGGTTAAGGCTGACAGCAGCGGGATGTAGCGGACATGTTGCCACAGAATTTTGAGCAAACGTGAAATCATCGTAATCGTATGATGGAATTCGGGCGACCCGCCAAGCGCAAAAATACCGAAAAGGCGGGCGCCAAGATCATCACCCGAGGGCGCCCCTACCTCCTGAGGACAGGTTCGGCGGTAGGAGGCAGTATGTTAAGCGTTGAATGCATTGTTATTATGATCGCTCAACGCGACTTTTGAGTCATTCTCTTCGAACGGATTTTTTGGCAGTGGCCGGTTGATCATAGATGATTTTGAAACTTTTCAGCGCTACATCCGTTGGCACGTTTAACAGGATCAAACGTTGGTTGAGCACCGCGGCCCCCGCTCGCGAGCCCCGCTTGTAGGTCAGAATCAACTCGGCGCCCACGGCGTCCAAGCCCTTGATCGTCAATTCGCCTTCCCAAGCGGCGTTCCCAAGAATATCGCTGATGTAGACCATAGAGCGTGCCGCGATGTGCAAATCTAGGCGCTCGTGCAGATCGCGCATCTGCTCTGCGGTCAAACGCTGTCCTTCTGGCAGAAAATCAGATGTTATGGTCCATTCCACAAAGCCGAATCCAGTGGGCTGCGGATCTGCGCTGCAGTTGAGCACAAAGGCAGAAGCTAAAATTGACGCGAAAAACTTAAATTGATTGCCTCCAAATCTGACCTATCCCACGAGCCAAAACTTGCCCCAAAATTTAACTTTCCCGCGTATATATCAGGCTGCGCCAGCAATCTGATGCGAGTTCTCATTCGTCTGACAATACCCATCACATTGGTAACGCCAGGGGCAAGAGACACAGTCACCGGCGCCTGTCGCGCCTTAAACCCCGGCGCGGTTTGTACCCTGACGACAGGTTCAAGGCCTTGAGCCGCTGCGCCGAGAGGAACAATCGCCGTAGAGGCAATGAGGGCGAAAATATTGGTGGATACAAAACGAACCATCAAAAATCCAACGCTTAAATAATATTTCAGTCACCGTCTGACCGGCGACAAAATAAGTCTCTGAAATGTAAAAGAGGTCAAACAGCCTAAATTAAATTGTCAAAAATTTTAAGCAAATGAGACAACGTCTGATGACGACGGGGTAAAACGAAAACAGCCCCGGAGTCACTCCGAGGCTGCATCCAAATTCTTCTGAAGGCTGGTTTAAGCCAGCGCAGCCTGCGCTTTGGTCACGATTGCGCCAAAAGCGTCAGGTTCGTGTACGGCCAGATCAGCCAAAACTTTGCGATCCACTTCGATACCTGCCAAGGACAGACCGTTGATGAAACGGCTGTAAGACAAAGTCTCATCATGGCTCCGGCATGCTGCATTGATACGCTGGATCCACAGGCTACGGAAATTACGCTTGCGGGCCTTCCGGTCGCGCGTGG
>Ga0206125_10000584_pt1 | contig 46575 bp, 45 predicted proteins | sample Helgoland_Spring_4_FD_148598 | JGI IMG/M metagenome (GOLD analysis project Ga0206125, IMG submission 148598) | Pelagic subsurface seawater microbial communities from Kabeltonne, Helgoland, North Sea - Helgoland_Spring_Bloom_20160331_1 | ecosystem: Environmental > Aquatic > Marine > Epipelagic ... | reverse complement strand
GTGGCGATTCTCTGGTTTATTTGTGATATTCATCACAAATTTCAATCAAAAAGCCGCTATCTGAGGAAAATGTCGATTTTTTTTTGCGAAATCAAAAAAACTGAACCATCTTCAAACAGCCTATTCAATGGTGAATAGATACCGCTCGATTTAAAAAATATGACGTTTAAAGATCTCAAACAAGTTGTCTTTTTATCGTTTTTAAAAACCTGAACTCGAGCCTAAGGATGTTAAAATAATACGGAGATTTATCATGGGAAAAAACAAAGCAAACACACAACAGGGTTTCACCTTAATCGAACTAATGGTGGTGGTGGCCATTATTGGCATCTTGTCGAGCATAGCCTTGCCGCAATATTCAAAATACCAAGCGTCAACAAAGGTTAGTGCAGGTCTTGCTGAAGCAAGTGCGTATAAACTTGGGATTGAAACTAAAGCTAACAACGGAGAGACATACACCCAAGTAAGCGAAACCGTAACGCAGCACTGTGAAACTACACATTTAATTGGCGACGACAATGTAGCAACAATAACCTGTACTTTACAAAATGCCCCCCAGGCAATTGCTGAAGCCACAATTGGATGGGAAAGAACTGCTGAGGGTGTTTGGAGTTGTACGCACTCGGGTATCTATGAGGCAGGATCCTCTGGTGCCGCAGCAACAGGTGATCAAAGTCTGCTTCCTGATGGCTGTTCATAACGCTCGATTTCTTTGGCACCGGTAGGAGCCCCTAAGGCTCATTACCGGTGCCAGAGTTTATTTTTGACATGATCGACGATAGCCAAGGGGACGCTTTTTATAACTCGCTACTCTACTTTTGCGGGATGATACTTAAAAAGGATGGTGCTCAATAGTCGCCGTAAGAATTGTACTGGCACTCTGTTGTGTCACTTAACATTGGATGTTAATCATGAAAAATAAAAAACCAACATCTCAAAATGGTTTCACTCTAATTGAACTCATGGTGGTGGTGGCTATTATTGGTATCTTAGCGAGCGTAGCTCTGCCACAGTATGTGCGTTACCAAGCCTCAACAAAGTTAAGCGCAGCTCTTTCTGAAATGAATGCGTATAGACCGCGGGTGGAATTGGCGGCCAATCAAGGAACGACATACTCAAGCTCTAATCCTTCCAGCGACAATTGCGAAGTTTTTGATCTTATTATTTCTTCCACCTATGAAGGGAATATAGCTTGCAATTTAAAAAATGAACCCAGTATCATTGAAGGGGCAGCCTTATGGCTGACCAGGGATGTTGAGGGAAATTGGACCTGTCAGGTTACGTGGGATCCGGTTGATTCTCAGGTTCAGCCCCCTAGCGGGTGTAGTAAAAATTAGGGTGATCATATTTGTGTTGATATGGACATCAATCATGGGAGAAATTGACATAAAGATCACGGTGTCACTCTGATCGAATTAAATTAAGCCGTTGCTGTTGTTGGTATTCTAACGGACAGTTGTGTTGTCGTTATACGGGGAAGTAACGAGCCGCATCGACAAATCTACCGCTTGCACATGCTTGGTCAAGCTGCCAGAGGAAATATAACTCACAGCCGAATGTAAGTAACCAGCCACCTTTTCATGGGTGATATCGCCAGAAACCTCCACTTTTGTTGTGCCGAGGTTGAGCTGGTTCAAACGATTTATGTCTTCCGGTGAAAAGTTGTCCAACATAACAACATCCACTGATGAGTCCAGCGCCTGATTGAGCTCATCGAGGCTTTCCACCTCTACTTCCACCGGTTTTTCTGGGGCAATTTCTCGCGCTTTGGCCACTGCCAAGGCAATACCACCACAGGCGGCTATATGGTTCTCTTTAATTAAAAACGCATCGTACAAGCCGATACGATGGTTGTGGCAGCCGCCCACAGTAACCGCGTATTTTTGTGCCAGGCGCAGTCCAGGAATGGTTTTGCGGGTGTCTAAAATTTTCACCTGACTATTAGCAGCTAATCCGGCGTAGTGTCGCGCCAGGGTGGCGGTGCCAGACAGCAATTGCAAAAAATTTAGTGCCGTGCGCTCGCCGGTGAGCAGGATCCGTGCATTGCCTGACAGGGTCAGCAAGGGCTGATTTGCCTCCACAGTATCACCATCCTGTACCAGCCAGTTAAGCTGCACGGTTGAATCCAATTGTGCAAACACCTCGTCAACCCAGGCGCAGCCACAGATAACAGCAGGTTGGCGGCAGATAATCTCGGCTTTGGCATGTTGTCGTTGTGGAATAAGCAGCGCCGTAATGTCACCTGCGCCAATATCCTCCTGCAGGGCGCGGGCAACGCATTGAGGTATATCATTCAGAGTTGCCTCTCGTGTGGTAGTCAAAATGATCTCTCTCTTTAAATGGTTGGTGTATGTCCTCTGCAGACGTCTTTGACCTTGACGGGCGGTGTCAATGGCACTAACAAAATTGTACCATCAAACCGAGGTTTGGCTTTAGTCTAATCATCTGTTTCAATAGGTAATGGTAATTTAGTAAGCTTTGTCACAAAGTCAAGCAAGGCTATACATATTGAGTCGCACATGGAGTCGAACATTCATCCACAGAGTGAGCCACAAATTGAGTCGGGCTGGTTGGCGTCCGTCAAAAGAGTAGAGTCACCCAATTCCGATTGTCGTACCGATGAATCTGACATTAGCCTATTGGTGATACACAACATCAGTCTGCCGCCGGGGCAGTTTGGTGGCCCCCATGTAGAACAGTTATTTACCAATAGATTGAACCCCGCTGAACACCCTTATTTTGCTGATATTGCCCATCTCAAGGTATCTGCACATCTGTTAATTGATAGGCTGGGCCAGGTCACCCAATTTGTGCCCTTTCATCGCCGTGCTTGGCACGCCGGGGTGTCCGAATTTGACGGTCGCTCAGCCTGCAATGACTACAGCATTGGCATTGAGTTAGAGGGCACCGACCTGTTGGCCTATACAGAGAGTCAGTATCAGAGCCTGACTGCTATCGCTCGGTGTCTGATGATTCATTATCCACAGCTTTCTAAGGAGAGGATTGTCGGTCACAGTGACATCGCACCACAGCGCAAAACTGACCCGGGCGCGGCCTTTGACTGGGCTTATTTTAGATCCTTGATGCTACCTAGATAACTCAATCATTATTGGATGGGTGACTGTGCCAAGGGGCGACTCTTACCAACAGCAACATTCCGGGAATGGCCATCAGTGTGCACAGATAAAAGAAAGATTCCCAACCCATGGTGTCGACGATAATTCCCGTGGCGGCGCTGGCAACAGTGCGCGGTATGGCGGTGAGCGCAGTAAATAAGGCCAGTTGCGTGGCGGCAAACGCCGGATTGGTGGTACGTGCGATAAAGGCGACGAAGGCGGCTGTGCCGAGGCCAACACCAAGGTATTCAAAGCCGATGACTAAACCTAATAGCCACAAGCCTTCACCGATGCGCGCCAGCACGGCAAAGCCCAATATGGAAATAATTTGCACAAAGCCGAATAACCAAAGTGCACGGTTGATACCTATCTTTAACATCAGTACACCGCCGAGCATACCGCCAATGATCACTGGCCACAGTGCGGCCTGCTTGGCCACTAAGCCTATTTCTGTTTTGCTGTAGCCCATATCCAGATAAAAGGGGGTGGCCAGCGCGGTGGCCATGCTGTCGCCCAATTTGTACAGCAGCATAAAAGCCAAGATCAGCAGAGCTTGTTGTGTCCCTTGGCGATTAAAGAATTCTGCAAATGGTGCTATCACTGCATGTTTGATTGAGCGCGGGCTGTTGGACACTCTGGGGGGTTCGTTGATACTCAGTGTCAATAAGATACCCACCGACATAAAGCTTGCGGTGATCATAAACACTGTATCCCAAGCCATGTTGTCCGCCAGAATAAGAGACAGTGAACCCGGCACCAGGCCGGCAATGCGATAGGCATTGACATGAATTGAGTTGCCTAAACCCAGTTCGTTGTCAGGCAAAATTTGACGCCGATAAGCATCTAGCACAATGTCTTGCGTAGCACTGAGAAAGGCAATGCCAAGACACAGCCAAGCGATGGGCCACAGCTGCTGTTGTGGATCTAGCGTGCCGAGCGCGGCAATAGACACCAGCAACAACACCTGAGACACGAGCATCCAGCTACGACGCAAACCGGGTTGATACTTACCTATTGAGAGAGAGTAGCGATCCAGTAGAGGAGACCAGATAAATTTCCAGGTGTAGGGAAGTCCAATCAGGGCGAAAAAGCCAATTTCCGCCAAACCAACCCCCTCTGTGCGCAACCAGGCCGGCACCAGAGAAATGAGTAAGTACAGCGGCATCCCCGAAGCGAATCCAGTAAAAATACAGATCAGCATGCGTCGATTCAATAACGCCTGTCTTAGAGTGGTCTCAGTCATCCACAGGCTCGCGCAAAAAGTTAAGCGGATTAGTTAGCATTAGGGCCGCCATTGATAGGTGTTTAATTTGATTCGCAACTGATTGATTTCAACGCCCTCTTTGAGGAGACGATGCTGCTGCCGATAACAGGACTCACTCTGCGGCGGTAAGCTGATTTTTCCTGATGCGGCAATGACTCGGTGCCAAGGTAGATCACTGTCATTAGGCAATTGGCTCAAGGTTTTCCCCACCAGTCGGGCGCAACCCGGCAGGCCGGCAAGTTCTGCCACCTGACCATAGGTGGCGACACAACCCACTGGAATTTGTCGAATGACACTGTAAAGTTGCTGTTGAGGATTATTGTGGCTCATTTCACACATTTCACAAGGGTGCGCCGATAGCATGTCTGTTGAAATCACTCAAACTACCCCAATGTATGACAGTAGACAAGCACAAAGGAGTATTTAATGAAGTATCTGCTGCTGGTATTTATTGTTATGCCCATTATCGAGATGTGGTTACTGATCACCGTGGGAACTCAAATTGGTGCCTTGGCCACCATTGGTTTGGTGTTATTTACAGCGATGCTTGGCGCTGGTCTGCTGCGACAACAGGGGTTTGCCACACTGTGGCGTGGTCAACAGAAGTTACAAGATGGCCAGTTGCCGGCCACCGAACTTGCTGAAGGTTTTATACTTGCGGTGGCGGGTGCGCTACTGTTGACGCCCGGGTTTTTCACTGACGCTCTGGGTTTTGCCGGCTTAGTCCCAGCACTGAGACTTTGGGTTGCCAGGCGAGTAATCAGTCGTATGGTGGTTGTAGGTGGTCACGGGGCAGGTTTTGGGGCTCAGTTCGGTGGTAGAAACAACGGTCAAACCAAAGCTAATAATGATGATGTGATCGATGGAGAAGCCTGGGAGCGAAAGGATATAGAACCTTGAAAATTTTTGTTAAAAAAAACTGTTTTTGCCCTTGAAAAGTTCATCGGCTGTCGCCATATAAACAACCAGCAGCGAAACAACGGGGTTCGCATGTTAACTCGACCCATGTAAATAGATAAATTGGAGAAGAAAACTATGAAGATTCGCCCATTACACGACCGAGTTATCGTTCGTCGCGAGGAAGAAGAACAAACTACTGCGGGAGGCATTTTATTGCCTGGTTCCGCGCAGGAAAAGCCCAATCAGGGTGAAGTTGTTGCCATCGGCAGTGGCCGCGTGCTAGATAACGGTGAGGTGCGCCCAGTTGATGTGAAAATTGGCGATACCGTGGTATTTGGCCAGTATGCCGGTAACGACAAGATTGATGTGGATGGTGAAGAGCTGATCATCTTGAGCGAAAACGACATTAAAGCGGTTATCGAAGCTTAATCGCCATTGATATAAACAGAATTTGTAAGGAAGAAAACCATGACAGCTAAAGAAGTAAAATTTGGTAATAATGCCCGTCAAGGCATGCTTGATGGCGTAAACGTTTTGGCGAATGCCGTCAAAGTCACCTTGGGCCCCAAGGGTCGCAATGTTGTACTGGACAAATCTTTTGGTGCTCCCACGGTCACTAAAGACGGTGTCTCTGTAGCCAAAGAAATCGAGTTGAAAGACAAGTTTGAAAACATGGGTGCACAGATGGTCAAAGAAGTGGCCTCAAAAGCATCTGATGACGCTGGTGACGGAACCACCACAGCCACTGTTTTGGCGCAAACCATTATTCAAGAAGGTCTGAAATCGGTTGCTGCTGGGATGAATCCAATGGATCTCAAGCGCGGCATTGATAAAGCGGTAATTGCAGCCACTGCTGAAATTGCTGCTATTGCCAAGCCCTGTGCAGACAACAAAGAAATTGCTCAAGTGGGCACCATCTCTGCCAACAGCGACAGCCATATTGGCGACATTATTGCTGACGCCATGGGTAAAGTGGGTAAAGAAGGCGTAATTACTGTTGAAGAGGGCAGCGGTTTGGAAAATGAGTTGGATATCGTTGAAGGTATGCAGTTCGATCGCGGTTACCTGTCTCCCTATTTCATTAATAATCAAGAGAGCATGAGCACCGAGCAAGAAAGCCCACTGATTTTGTTGGCGGATAAAAAAATCTCTAACATTCGAGAGCTTTTACCGCTTTTAGAAGCCGTTGCTAAAGCCGGCAAGCCACTGTTGATTATTGCTGAAGACGTCGAGGGCGAAGCGCTGGCGACTTTAGTGGTGAACAACCTACGCGGCATTGTCAAAGTATCTGCCTGTAAGGCACCAGGCTTTGGCGATCGCAGAAAAGCCATGCTTGAAGATATCGCCATTTTGACTGGTGGTACTGTGATCTCTGAAGAGGTTGGTCTGGATCTTGAAGGTGCGACGTTAGAGCACCTTGGAACTGCCAAGCGTGTCAGCATGACTAAAGAAAATACCACCGTTGTTGACGGTGCCGGTGAAGCGGCCGCTATCGAGGCACGGGTTAAGCAGATTCGAGCGCAGATTGAAGAGACTAGCTCTGACTATGACAAAGAAAAGCTGCAAGAGCGTGTAGCCAAATTGGCCGGCGGTGTTGCGGTGATTAAAGTGGGCGCTACCACAGAGATCGAAATGAAAGAGAAAAAAGCTCGCGTTGAAGATGCTCTGCATGCAACCCGTGCAGCGGTAGAAGAAGGCGTCGTGGCCGGCGGCGGTGTTGCGCTGATTCGGGTGTTGCAGAAAGTTGCCGATTTGCAGGGTGATAACAACGATCAGACAGTGGGTGTATCCATTGCACTGCGCGCCATGGAAGCGCCGCTGCGTCAGATCGTTGAGAACGCCGGTGAAGAGGGCTCAGTGGTTGTGGACAAGGTCAAGCAAGGTTCAGGAAGCTATGGCTACAATGCGGGTACTGGTGAGTACGGCGATATGATCGAAATGGGTATTCTCGATCCCGCCAAGGTGACCCGTACAGCGCTTCAAGCAGCAGCTTCTATTGCTGGTTTGATGATCACCACCGAAGCTATGGTGTCTGATGTTGTTGAAGAGGGCGCTCCTGCTGCTGGTGGCATGCCTGATATGGGCGGCATGGGCGGTATGGGTGGCATGGGTGGTATGGGCGGCATGATGTAATCATCATATAGCCATGTCATTCGCATTCAATGCGTCTCATAAGCCTGCAAGTCTCTGATTTGCAGGCTTTTTTATTGATTTTTCCTTTCTTTATTTTTTGTCATACCTCAATGCACTTGCATAAATAATAGCTTACTTTTTGACCTATCAATGAGGTGATCAGTTTTCAGTTAAACCGGAGGAATTTTAAGACCCCCAAAAACTTGGGTGATATCCTAAAGCTTAACCATTATTTTGTTGTTATCATAGCGGCCGGTTTGTGGCACAAGTGATCCTGTTGTTCGGTGTAGTGTCCACGCAAATAATAAAATAAAATCAGACTGTAAAGTCAGACTATAAAAATTCATTTGAGGAAACGACATCATGTCAATACCAAAATATCTTGCTGTTCCCGGTTTTGTGATCCTGCTTTATGCCTTTTTCTCGCAGACCATAGCAAATGATAAAACTGAGAACCCACTTGCCAGTATTGCTTTGCGTAACATGGGTCCTGCGATGATTTCTGGGAGAATTTCTGATTTCGCTGTTAACCCCAAGCATTCAAATGAATTTTATGTCGCCACGGCATCGGGAAATCTGTGGAAAACATCCAATAATATGACCACCTGGACGCCCCTGTTCGAAAAACAGGGTGCCTATGCCATCGGTGTTATCGAAATGGCGCCGTCAAATCCCAATGTGTTGTGGCTGGGGTCAGGTGAAAACAATTCCCAACGCTCTGTTGCCTACGGTGATGGTGTCTATAAGTCGAATGATGCTGGCAAGTCTTGGACCAACATGGGGCTGAAGAACTCGGGCCATATATCTCAAATCTGGATTGATCCCCAAGATTTGAATCATGTATTGGTGGCCTCTCAGGGTCCACTGTGGAGCAATGGTGGAGATAGAGGGCTGTATGAAACCACCGATGGTGGCACGTCTTGGCAGCGCATTTTAGACATCGATGTGTACACGGGCGTCAACGAATTTGTGGTGGATCCTGCAAACCCCAATAACATTGTCGCCAGCAGTTATCAGCGTCGCCGACATGTTTGGACGTTGATCAACGGGGGTCCCGGTAGCGGTATTCACAAGACTACCGATGGCGGTAAAACCTGGTCTCAGATTAAGGCGGGATTACCCTCCGACAATATGGGTCGCATCGGCTTGGCCATGGCGCCCTCTGCCGCCAATATGTTGTACGCCATTATTGAGTCAAACGATAAGGACAAAGGCGTTTACCGTTCGCAAGACTTCGGTCAAACATGGGAAAAACGCTCTGGGCATATGACCACGAGTCCGCAGTATTACAATGAATTAGTCGTCGACCCAAAAAATGCTGAACGGGTCTATTCCCTCGATACGTTTACCAAGGTTTCAGAAGATGGTGGAAAATCCTTCCAGCCATTGTCCAATCAGTTTCGTCATGTTGACGACCATGCGCTGTGGATAGATCCGAGTAATACCGAACACTTGATCATGGGTGGTGATGGCGGTGTCTACGAAAGCTGGGACCGTGGCCAAACCTGGCGACACGCGCAAAACTTACCTCTGGGTCAATTCTATCGCGCGCAACCGGATAATGCAGAGCCGTTCTACAATGTCTGCGGTGGCACCCAGGACAATAATTCATTGTGCGCGCCTTCGCGCACGGATGTGGTTCATGGCATTACCAATGCCGATTGGAACATTGTCATCGGTGGCGACGGTTACAAGCCTCAAATTGACCCCAATGATCCCAACATTATCTATGCGCAGTACCAGTATGGCGGTTTAGCCAGATATGACAAACGCACCCGCGAACGTGTCTCAATTACTCCTCATCCAACCATGGGCGAGAATGCTTACAAGTGGAATTGGAACTCTCCCTTGCTGTTGAGTCCACACAGCTCCACGCGGCTTTTTTATGCTGCGGAAAAGGTCTTTCAATCAGATGACCGCGGCGAAACCTGGCGAATTATTAGCCCCGACTTGACTCGTCAAATTGATCGCAATGAATTAAAAGTGATGGACCGGGTGTGGAGTGTTGACACCATCGCTAAAAATGCGTCGACGTCTATGTATGGTTCGATCATAGCACTCAGCGAAAGCCCCTTGAGGGAAGGACTACTGTACGTGGGATCTGACGACGGTCTGATCAGTGTGTCAGAGGACGGTGGCGACAATTGGCGCACCGAGGATAGCTTTAGAGGCGTGCCAGACATGTCTCTGGTGGAAGATATTATTGCATCTTTGCACGATGAAAATGTCGCTTATGCGGTGTTTGACAATCACAAAAAGGGCGATTACAAACCCTATGTTCTGAAAACCACCAATAGAGGCAAAAACTGGCAGCTCATCAGTAACGATTTGCCGGAATGGGGTTCAGCCCACACCATAGCCGAGGATCACATTGACCCCAACCTTCTTTTTGTCGGCACTGAGTTTGGCTTGTTTTTCAGCCAAAATGGCGGTGAGAATTGGACAAAAATGACTGGTAAATTCCCAACGATTTCAGTGCGTGATGTTGAAATTCAGCGCCGAGAAAGTGACTTGATCGTGGGAACTTTTGGTCGAGGTATTTATATCTTGGACGACTATTCACCACTTAGAACCGGTCAGGCAGACCTGCAAGAGCGTGAAGCGACCCTGTTTGATGTGAAAGATAGCTGGCTTTACTTGCAGGGTTATCAATATGGTGGTGAACGTAAAGGTTCCAACGGAGACGCTTTCTTCAGTGCGGATAATCCAGCTTACGGCGCGGTATTTTCCTATTATTTGAGAGACGGTTATCAAACGATGCAACAACAGCGACGTGAACAGGAAAAAGTTGTTGCAAAAGACGGCGGTGACACACCCTATCCAAGTTGGGATACCTTGCGCAAAGAGGACCGAGAAGAGGCGCCCACTGTATTTTTAGAAGTGAAAGATGCCAATGGGATGGTGGTTCGACGTGTTGACGCAGTGGCTAAAAAAGGGTTACATCGCGTTGCATGGGATATGCACTATCCCTCATCGGCGCCGGTTAAGCTATCAAAGCCCTCTGGTTATGTGCCACCCTGGGCTGTCCCTCCAAAGGGGCCTATGGCTCTTCCAGGGAAATATACAGTAACACTTAAAAAGCGCCAATTTGGTGAAGTGTCAGTACTTTCTGAAGCGCAACCATTCAATTTAAACCTATTGATTAACAGCCCTGAAATAACCACTGACCGAGTTGCCTTGTTAGCTATTCAAAAGCGCGTTGCCAACTTATTTCGTTCCGTGCGAGGGGCCTCAAGGGCACAGGCACAAATTAAGGATCGAATTAATCATTTAACTGCTGCTGTCGACTTAACGCCGTCCTCGACAGAGCAGCATGCCCAAATGGTACGTGCGCTGACAGCTCGTGTTGCGCAATTAAGTGTGCTCTTAGATGGCGATGACACCGTTCGTGCCCGTCAAGAGCCCGTGCCTTGGTCGGTTTCTGGCCGTACCTCCAGTTTGTACTATGCGATCACCGGTAGTCAAAACAGAGTGTCAGGCAACCACCTTGTCTCTTTGGATATTGCCGAGGCTGAATATACTCGAGTAGCAGATCAACTGAAGGTATTACAAACTGAGTTGACCGCCCTTGAGGATGTACTTGAGGCGATGGGCGCGCCATGGACGCCGGGGCGCATTCCCAGTATCGACTAAGAAAAATTCGGGACTGCTTTTTTTGAGGTGATCCCGACTAAAAAATTAGCCCGCTACTCTAAGTAATCGGCAGCTAACATAGCCGTTAGTGTTGCAGTGAATAAAGAGTATCGCGACAGGGAGTAGGTCAAAGAGGTTTCTTTTAACTGCACTGCTTCATCAGGGTTTTCAGGATCTTTTTGACATCAGTGTTGAGGCAACGGCACTGAGAATAGCATCTGGGGACTTGAATCTGTCTAGGTGCTAAAATTATCTTTGATATTTTTATCTTTGCACTGATATCAGCGTATAATTTAGACATAAGATGTTGATAGGTCACACAGGGTGTTTAGCGACACAGGAAAAAAGCATGGACAAAAAGCCACGATCCCCAATTACCGCCCAGCGCGATGATATGATTGGTCGTAACATCGGTGATTCTCGGGGAGATTCCCGAGGTGATTCCAGTGGGTCTAAAGCGCGCTCAACATCTTCTGGCAATGCTGCAAGTTCCAGTGGTGGCAATACTATCGCTATCTTGGCATTGGTGGGCTTGATTGCCGCAGCGGGCTTTGGGTGGTTACAGTATCAGGATTTGTTAGCAAGACATGACAGCTTGCAGGCACGTTTTGAGTTGCTTGAATCTCGCTTGAGTAGCACCGATGAGTCGGTGACTCAGTCTGGTGCTGCCATGCAGTTGAATATCAGTAAAAACAAGGATGAATTGAAAAAGCACTGGAGCGAAATCAGAAAACTCTGGGGCGTATCCAATGACAAGAATAAATCGAACATTGCCGCGAATAAAAAAGACATTGCCTTTTTGGTGCAAAAACGTTCAGCGATCGAGAAATCCGTTGCCAAATTGAACACTGAGTTAGACACTAAAATTGATAAAGCCAATTCGCGCATCAGTGACATTGGTGTGGAAGCATTATCTTTGACGGAAGAACTCAACGTCACCCAACAAGCGCTGCGTAGCTACAGTGACAAACTCAACCAGCTAAAGGCGTCAATGGCGGAAACTGATGCTACCGTGGTGAAAAATGTTGATGCCATAGAGGCTATGGATAGTTTTCGTCGCAAGACCACGCAAAAGCTTTACGAATTGGAACAGAGGTCCCAGCGGTTACAGACAACATTGGAACCACAGGCATCGGACGAGGCTTCCGGCCCCTAAATCCACTGGGCCTTGGAGAGAGTCAAGGAGTTACCCATGGCCAACACCTTTTATTGGCACGATTACGAAACCTTTGGTGCCGATCCCTCGCGTGATCGGCCCTCTCAGTTTGCCGGTTTGCGCACCGACGAAGATCTCAATCCCATTGGCGACCCTCTCGTGATTTACTGTCAACCGCAGCCAGATATACTGCCGTCGCCCCAAGCCTGTTTGATTACGGGTATTACCCCTCAAGTCGCACTGGAGAATGGTCTTCCGGAACCTCAGTTTATAGAGCTCATTCATCGTCAACTCTCTCAGCCGAATACATGCGGCGTTGGTTATAACAGCATACGCTTTGACGATGAAGTCAGTCGCTATTGTTTGTACAGAAATTTTTATGATCCCTACCAACGGGAGTGGCAATACGGCAACTCTCGCTGGGATATTTTAGATATGTTGCGTCTGACCCGCGCACTGCGCCCCGACGGGATCCAGTGGACCGACCACAGCGATGGCAAGCCCAGCTTCAAATTGGAGCATCTGACAGCGGCCAATGATGTCGATCATACCGCCGCACACGACGCGCTGTCTGATGTTACGGCTACCATTGCGATGGCGAAGTTGATCAAACAGAGGCAACCGAAATTGTTTGATTATGTGGTTAACCACCGAGGAAAAACCGCGGTGGCCAGTTTACTTGACCTAAACCGGCGCAGTCCCTTTTTACATGTTTCCGGCATGTTGCCGAGTGACAACATGTACTGCGCCATTATGATGCCACTGGCTAAACATCCGACAAATAATAACGGCATTATCTGTGTTGATTTGGCCGCTGATCCCAATATGTTAATTGATTTGGATGCAGAGCAAATTAGACGGAGGGTGTTCACAAGCGCGGATAATCTTGGCGACGATGAGTCGCGAATCCCACTGAAAGTTGTGCACTTAAATAAGGCGCCAGTGGTAGCTACACACAAACTTGTGGATCCGTTGGTAGCTGAGCGCTTGGGTTTGAATGTTGAACGTTGCGAGCAACACTGGGGTCAGTTGCTTCAAATGGATGTCTCCGCTAAATTGCAAGAGGTGTTCTCAGCACCGGACTATCAACCGAAAATTGAAGCCGAGCAGCGGCTCTATGAGGGGTTTTTGCCCAATAGCGATCGTCAAATTCTGGAGGAGGTGCGAAAAGCCACTGTAGTAGACTTTCAGCAACAGCGCTATCAGTTTGCCGATCAGCGCTACAATGAATTGCTATTGAGTTACCGTGCGCGCTATTTCAATGACACCCTAACTGGTGAGGAGAGGGCGACTTGGAGGGCCAACTGTCGCTGGAGACTTTACGATGAAAGCTCCGGTTACCTGACCATTGAGCAGCTGTTTAAAGAAATCGATGTATTGTTATCCGCAGAGGATTTAGCGCCTCAGAAAGTTGACATTCTTCAGTCCCTGAAGCGCTGGGGGCAACAGGTGGATAGCGAATTTGCACCAACTCACTAGAGTGTCAGGCCGAAACAGGCTACACTCCCCGAAACTTGACTACGTCGTTGGTATAGCAGTTTGGACTTCACCGGTTCGCACATATTATCCATAAGCCAGTTTCAACGGGAAGATGTTGATAAAGTATTCTCTGTGGCTGATCAGATGGAGCCCTACGCGCTGAGGAAAAAGGCCACAAGGGTGCTAGAGGGAGCCATTCTGGGCAATATGTTTTTTGAAGCAAGCACGAGAACCAGAGTCAGTTTTGGCTCTGCGTTTAATTTGCTCGGTGGAGAGGTGCGCGAGACCGCAGGCTTTGAAAACTCCGCACTGGTAAAAGGTGAATCGCTGCAGGATACAGCGCGAGTCCTGTCGGGATTTAGTGATGTCATTTGTATGCGTCATCCACAGGCTGGATCGGTGGCTGATTTTGCCTCTGCTAGCCGAGTGCCGGTCTTGAACGGTGGCGATGGCGATAACGAACATCCCACCCAAGCGCTATTAGATTTGTACACCATACGTAAAGAAATGGCTGACCAGAACCGTGATATCGACGGTTTGAGCATTGCCATGATTGGCGATCTGCGCCATGGACGCACGGTACATTCGCTCGGCAAGCTGTTGTCGCTTTATAATGATATTCGTGTGGTGTTAATTTCACCCAAAGAGCTGTCTTTGCCGGCGTCAATAATCGAAGACATGCGGAGTGCCGGTGTTGATGTGACAGAGTCACATGAACTGACACAGAGCATTGCCGATGTAGATATCGCCTACTCAACGCGTATCCAAGAGGAACGTTTTTCTAGCAAGCAGGAAGCCGATCTTTATCGTGGCAAATTTCGGCTCAACCAGGCTATTTATACACAGTATTGTCAGCCTAACACAGTGATAATGCATCCTCTGCCGAGGGACTCGCGGGCTGATGCCAATGAATTGGACAGTGATTTGGATAACAATCCAAACTTGGCTATTTTTCGTCAGACCGATAATGGGGTGTTAGTGCGTATGGCACTCTTTGCCTTGGTTCTCGATGTCGCTGACAAGGTGGATAAATTTTCTTGCCCGGTAAATTGGTATAATGCCCGCCAGCGTTAGATCGACCAACAAAGAGAAACCAAAGGTTACCTGATCAATTCAATGACTAATTTTGATGATATTCGTCCCTATCGTGACAGCGAAGTACCGCAGGTGCTTTCGCGATTGGTGCAGGATAGGGAATTGCTCGATCTGCTGCTGTCACGGCAGGTTCCCTGGCTTCCGGCGCCTCTATCTACGCTATTATTTACTCTGATCAGGCCCCTGTTATCGCAGAGTTTACGTAAGCGCGCTAGCCGTATTAAAACGGTCAGTGACTTGCAAGAGCATATGCGGGTTCGCTTATTAGAGGTGTTGGCGCGCACCACTGATAGTTACGATTTCGTCGGATTAGAAAATTTACAGGGTGATAAGCCCTATCTGTTTATGAGCAATCACCGGGATATTGCGCTGGACCCTGCGATTATTTGCCTCGGTCTGACCTTGGCAGGCAGAAACACAGTGCGTATCGCCATTGGTGATAATTTGCTCAGCAAGCCCTTCGCCTCTGATTTGATGCGCATCAACCGCAGTTTTATCGTTAAACGCTCCATCACAGGGCGCAGGGAGAAATTGGCCGCCCTTAAACATTTGTCTCACTATATTCGTCACAGTATTGTTGAGGAAGATGTTTCCATCTGGATAGCTCAAGCCGAGGGCCGGGCAAAGGATGGCTATGATCGCACCGAGACGGCACTGTTAAAAATGCTCGCTCTTTCTAAAGACAAGGAGCAGCCCTTTGCCGAGGCAATCGCTCAGCTCAATATAGTCCCAGTGTCTTTGGCTTACGAGTACGATCCCTGTGATAGCAACAAAGCTGATGAACTCCATCAACTGAATATTGGCAATTCTTACACCAAAGACCCGTTTGAAGATTTGGATAGTATCAAGCAGGGGTTTGTCGGCTATAAAGGCCGAATTAAGGTTACGTTTGGCGCACCTATCAGCGCTCAATTCGAAAATGCCGATGCTTTGGCTGCGGAAATTGATCGGCAAATTCTGCAAAACTATCAACTCTTCCCCAGTAACATCATCGCTTGGCAGCTGCATAATAAGGATGCCGATAGTGAGGTTTTGAAACAACTAAAAGGTCAGTGGCCGGATGAAAATTGGACTCTGGCAGAGCAAAAATTTAAAACTCGTATCAGTGCTATGCCTCAAGACCACCGTGCAGTGGCTCTTGCCGCCTATGCTGCGCCGGTGGAGAGCCAGTTAGCTGTCGCTGCGAATTTTTAGGAGTCTTAACCTTTGTTAGACGCCGACCTAAGAGACATCATTCAAACAGGTTACCGAAATTTTCTTGACAAACGGGATCTGAAACCGCGTTTGGGTCAGAAACAAATGATAGCAGCGGTGGCAAACAGTCTCAGTCAAGAGGATGCCAGTAAACGCCTAGCGGTTATTGAAGCAGGCACTGGTACAGGAAAGACCGTGGGTTATCTGATTGCCGCGCTGCCCATTGCCCGAGCGTTGAAAAAAACTGTCGTGGTATCAACCGGTACTGTGGCCTTGCAAGAACAACTCATTAGCAAAGATATTCCCGAGCTGTTGGAGGCCTGTGGCTGGGATCATTCCTGTTCCTTAGTCAAAGGGCGTGGGCGCTACGCCTGCAACCTGCGCATGGAGCAACATCTCGATGCAATGAAAGCTAAGGACGCCGGTGTTTTTCTTTTTGAAGATACTGCCTCTTTCAACCCCAATGCGCAAACCGAGGCGCTCTACCGCGAACTGTGGGACGCACTTGAAGACGGCTCTTGGAGTGGTGATCGAGATACTTGGGACAGTCATATCAAGGATGTTGAATGGCAGGCGCTAACAGTGGATCGTCGTCAGTGCACAGGCCGTCGTTGCCGGTTTGTCAACCAGTGTCCGTTTTTTAAGGCGCGTGGAGATCTTGAAGAGACTGACTGTATAGTGGCCAATCATGATCTGGTTATGGCTGACTTATCACTGGGTGGCGGCGCTATTCTTCCACCTCCAGAGGACTGCATTTACATCTGTGACGAGGGCCACAGACTCGGCGATACTGCCATTCGACATTTTGGTGCCCAGTGTCGAATTAACAGTACCTTGAGCTGGTTGGAGAGAATTCCAAAACAGTGTAAAGGTCAGGCGACGGTATTTTCCAAAGACTCGAGTTTGTCAGAGCAACTGCCGAGAATTGAGCGCGAGGCGAGCGCTCTCAGCGACTTACTGTCGATGTCTTATCCACTTTTAAAAGAGCGAATTGATGGGGGGCAAGATGATGAACAGCGCTTTCGTTTTGCCCATGGCGATGTGGGTGACGCCATCCGAGATATTGCCACTCAGATTACTCAGCATACCAGTGGTTGGCTGGGACGCCTAGAAGTGCTAGAGGATACCTTGAGCGAAGCTCTCAGTGACAAACAGTATCCTGTGCCTGGCCCTGATATAGAACTGTTTTACCAGCAAGTTGGCTCTTGGCTTTCTAATGCTGAGCGGCTGTTGGCGCTGTGGGATCGCCTGCACAAGGAGATTCAACCTCAATCTGCTCCCATGGCCTGTTGGTTGACCTTAGATGAGGGTGCCTCCGGGAATGTGGATATAGCCATCAATGCCAGTCCAATTAGGGCCGCAGAAATCCTTAAAGACAGACTTTGGGGCAGTTGCTTTGCTGCCGTGGTGACCTCGGCCACATTAAAATCTCTCGGCAACTTTAATAGCCTTCAGCGCGAGACAGGAGTACCTGATTCAGCTCATTTTTTAGCCGTCGCCGGTGCTTTTGATTATGCCAATGCGGCGATCCTAAAGGTGCCAACAGATGCGGTGGAGGGTAATGATGTCAGTGCTCATACGCAGTATATGGTGGATAATCTGTCTGCCATGATAGATAAGAATAGCGGGACCCTAGTGTTGTTTTCATCCAAACGTCAAATGGATCAAGTCTATGACCAGCTGTCCAATGATATGGTGCGAAGGATTTTAATTCAGGGCCAGTATTCAAACCGAGAGATGATTCGTTTGCACAAGGAGCGCATTGATCAGGGTAAGACCAGTATACTGTTTGGTTTGGCCAGTTTTGCTGAGGGCGTGGACTTACCGGGAGATTACTGCCGCCATGTGATTATCGCAAAATTACCTTTCGCGGTGCCAAACGACCCCTTGCAAGAGGCACTAGCGGAGTGGATTGAATTGCAGGGTGGTAACTCATTTTTCGATATTGCTCTTCCGCTTGCGTCTTTGCGGTTAATTCAAGCGAGCGGGCGACTTCTGCGCACCGAATCAGATACCGGTATTGTATCCATATTGGACAAACGCGTGCTGACAAAGCGTTATGGCACTCAGCTCCTGAATGCGTTACCACCATTCACGCGCGATATCGGGACGCACTAACTGTGGTAGCAGACTCGGCAATCTATCAACAGCTCATTGATTCTTTGAATCAATTGGCGTCTGAGATGCGGGCCGCTGGTCAGTGGTCCGAACAATCACCATCGCAAGAGGATTTATCCAGTAATGAACCTTTCGCGGTGGATAAACTGACATTTGTTCAGTGGCTGCAGTTTATGCTTATCCCGCACATGCAAGCCCTCTGTGAAGCTCAACAGCCGCTGCCAAGAGAAAGTGCCATTGCACCCATGGCGGAAACCTATTTTGCCTTAAATAGAGTGGATGGCGGCAATCTCATGGTTATATTGACTACTATCGATCAGATTATTTCTGACGCTTAGGCTTCTTTGTGTAACTCTTTTTCTTTTTGGTTAATGGCGCACTGCCGTCCACGGGCTTACCTGTTTTTGATCTGCGGCCATCGAGGGACTTAGCTCGGTCATTTTTGGTGGCTTTCTTTGTTCCCTTTGCTGATGTTTTGGCCTTTTGTTTACGATCAGTATTGGGTGTGTCTTTGTTGTGCAGAGAAAGGGTTTTTTTACTGCCCTCTGTGACTGGGCGTTTCCGTGGGATACGGGGCTCTGATTCATTCTGCGAACTAGCTGATGCTACCCCTTTCCCGTTGAGTACGCTCAGACGCATGGGTTTGGCGCAAATGCGTACCTTTTTAAGATAATTGAGCAGTTCTTTTGGCATTCCTGCCGGTAAATCAACGGTGCTGTGGTCATCATAGAGTTTGATTTCACCAATAAATCGACTCTCAATGTCTGCTTCATTGGCAATGGCTCCAACGATGTTACTGGGTGTGATTTTATCATTGTTACCGACCTCCAGACGATAGGTCTCCATGGCGATGCCATCTCTATTCGCTTCAGCTCGACCCGCTTTTGCTCTGCGAGACTCTGACTCTTCAGTGGGGGATTTGCGCACCTCACGCTGAGCTCCGCGGGGTTCCTCTGTATCTTTACGAGTCGATCGCCGTTCCTCGCGCGATTTAAATTTTTCTTTGTGATCTCTGGTTTTCTCTCGACGGGAATCTCGATCTCGGCTTTTTGGTGCGGTAATAGCCTCAAGTTTAGGAAAAAGCGGCCGTTCTCGTTGATTTTCGTAGGCCAGTGCCGCAGCAATATGAGACATATCTAAATCATTGTCCTCGGCCAATTGTTGTACCAGAGCACGAAACTTATCCAATGTTGGCAATTCCATGGTTTTCATCAATTGTTCGGTAAACTGTTGGATACGCTGTCCACTGACTTCCTCATTACTGGGCATGGTCATGGGCTTTATACTTTGGCGAGTGGATTTTTCAATCGATCGCAACAGCCGGTTTTCCTTTGGAGTGATAAACAAGATGGCTTTGCCGTCGCGACCTGCGCGGCCTGTGCGCCCAATTCTGTGCACATAGGACTCATTGTCATAGGGGATATCAAAATTGATCACATGACTAATGCGCTCTACATCTAAACCTCGAGCGGCAACATCAGTAGCTACCACAATATCAACTTGACCCTTTTTTAGCCGGTTGATGGTGCGCTCACGTAGCGCTTGACTGAGATCACCATTGAGAGCAGCCGAGGAAAACCCTCGGGCCTCTAAGCGCTCTGCTATATCCACTGTGGAGGATTTAGTGCGCACAAATATAATCATGCCATCGAAGGCTTCCACCTCGAGCACTCGGGTCAGCGCATCCATTTTTTGATGGCTTTTGCAGGTGACATACTGCTGCTCGATGCGTTCCACGGTTTTTGTTTTGTTTTCAATTTGCACGGATTCAGCATCGCCCAGATATTTTGCACTGACACGGCGAATCGCCGGTGGCATGGTGGCTGAGAATAACGCGCGCTGACAATTCTCGGGCGTTTGTGCAAGTATGGTTTCAACATCGTCGATGAATCCCATGCGCAACATTTCGTCTGCTTCATCGAGGATAAGACCTCGCACTTGACTTAGATCTAGGCTACGTCGGCGCAAATGGTCAAGCATCCTTCCCGGTGTTCCCACAACCACCTGAGCACCGCGTTTCAGTCCCCTTAACTGGCCGCCAATATCAGCGCCACCATAAATGGGTAAAACATGAAATTTCTTAATGTGTTTAGCGTAGCTTTGAAAGGCCTCTGCAACCTGAATCGCCAGCTCTCTGGTGGGCGTCAGTACCAGAATTTGTGGTGTCTTTTGATCCATCACTAGGTTGCTCAAAAAAGGCAGAGCGAATGCGGCGGTTTTACCGGTGCCGGTTTGGGCTGTCCCGAGCAAATTTTTCCCATCCAGCAGGATGGGTATACTTTGTGCCTGTACTGGCGACGGTTGTTCGTAGCCTAACTGCTGTATAGCTTTGAGGACGGGCGCAGATATTCCCAGTTCAGCGAAGTCGGAAGAGGACATTGATTTACCTGTAATTTAGGCCGTTTCGGCCCAGAGTCATGAGGTCGCGGAGTATACGCTTAAGTGATTCATTTTTATAGTGTATTCAAAAACCTTTTAACCATTTGCAATCTTAGGTTGGAAATATATTTTTTAAACTACTTTATTTATTTTCACTACACCATGTCTCCGGATGCAAATCGGGAAATCCAACTTAAATTGTGATATCGCATCACTGTGAGACTTTCCAATCGATTCTGATTACTGCTGACGTTAAATCAGTAGCCCAAGCAGTTTTCATCCATGGTAAGGGTTATGTTTAAGGAGTATGACAAATCCCGTGATATTTAGTGCAACAGATATCAGCAACGGTTTTTCGAGACCAAATATTCAACTCTCGATAAAATGTTAATGCAGTTTCCCATGTTCGTGTCTAGCCATAATTTTGTTGACGCAGGGTAATTCTTTTGTAATTGACTCTACCCAATTAGGGAAGTTGGTTTCAGGATCCTTGAGGGCACGAGCAAATGCTACTGCATTTCTATTTTTAACGACTTTTGGCGGGTGTTCTTCAAATTCAGGCAGTCCTCGCAATACTCGCTCCTGGTTGTACTTCTCAACCAATGCATTGGCATTGGCATTTATCCAGTCTTCTCGAGTCTGATCAATTGAAAATGCTATTTCGTCTTTTAAGAAGTCAGTACCCATGGTCAGAACTGATGTGGGATCACCTCTCATTGCTTGAAATTTAGCAACCGATAATGCGGCTATGTACTTACGCAACGCCTTGGTGGCATCCTCCTTGTTTTTATTTATCCTAGCTTGCAAATACGACATGCGAGCATCATGTTTGGTATTAATGAACCACTTAGTGATGGCGTAAGTGCCTCCTTGCACAAGGTACTCTTTGAGCGCCGCTGAACGTTCCGTTGGGTGTCCTTCTTTTTCAGCGATGAACATACCCAAAGCTATTATACTGCCTTGTGATCGAAGAGCCTTCATGGTCTCGTCGTCGTAGGTACTATAGGTTGCCAAATCAGAGTCCCTCTTGCCTATTGACCGATCATAATCCCTTTGTATTTGAATCGCTTTGAGATGAGCTTGGTCGGTTAATTCACTCTTGAGGCACCAATCATCTTCATATTCTTTTGAGCCAAACACATGGTCATAATTATCAATTATTTGGTAGCTTGATAATTTTCCCTCTTGAGTGGTGGCTAGTTTGACAATCCCTAACTGCAAACTTTCTCCAGAAACTTTTGGATTGTCCAAGTCTACGATCTTAGGGTAGATCTGTTTTAGCGCAAAGTAGGAAAGTACTACTAAGCAGAGAGACCAAAAAAGGTAAATAGGCTTATTTTTCACTGCTGCTCCCCATTGCATGCAGCTTACTTTTTTGCCACAAGGCGGTCACACTAAAAGCCGCCCTCGCTCGCGTGGGCTTCCCAAACTTGAAGGCAGTTCTGAGTGTCATAGTCAATATACCAAGAGGCAATAGTAGCTGCGATTCTACCTAAATTCACAACCAACTCTGCAACATTTGATCCGTCAACAAAATCGACAGCGAACTCTTGAATAAGTTCGGCAACATTTACTGCTTGCTCTACTGTGTCTCCATAGCAAGCATTCATGCCTCCGATAATTTTACCCATAACTTTCTTGAAGTATTGTTGTCGTAATATTTCTAGCTGATTTTGGCCACATTGAGCCGTTTCAAGATACTCTTCTTGAACCTTTTCCCATTCTAAATCAGTTACATCAAAAAAGTTGGAAACATATCCATGGTAAATGCTTTAAAGGGTGATAACTGTATCGGTTTTAATGCTATCACCATAACTTCGTCTTTTTCATGGGCTACGACGCCAAATACTAAGCTGCTGAGAGTGACCAATATGATCGAGCTTACTAGTTTCGTCAGTTTAGTCATGCTTTCGATTCCTTAAAAATTTTCTTATGCCACGGTTGCTTTCTTTGGTGGAGGTTAAATTTCGCACTGATTAGGCGGATTCTCAATAGTCGTGTGGAGCCTCTATTAATCAGGTTTATTAGCGCTATGCCAGGAATCGGCCTATTCATTAACTTCATTTTACGGTTAAATGATAAGGTTAAAATATAACAACGGATTTGATTGATGGGTGAGCTTTATTTAGTGCGCCATGCACAGGCGTCCTTTGGTGCAGATGACTATGATCAACTGTCGGAGATGGGCCATGAGCAATCTCGACTACTGGGCCAGCACTTTAGCCGTCGGGGTGTTACATTTGATGCTTTTGTTGTCGGCGATATGAAGCGACATCATCAGACGCTCGATGGAATTGCTACCGGAATGGGCGTTCAAATGGCTGACCGTTTGGTGCTTTCGGGACTCAATGAATATAACTTTGTTGACATGACCGAGGCCTACGGAAGATGCAACGGTGATGATCCACTTTACCAACAGGTAATGGCTCAGCCCGACGATAAACGCAATTTCTATCGCTTGTTGCGGCAGATGTTATCAGCCTGGACCGCCGATGAGATTCCGGGAGTGCCAGAGACCTGGATGGACTTCAAAACGCGCGTGGCAGCGGCGAAAGAACAGTTACAGGCGCTGTCTAAAAAGAGTCATTCAGTGCTTGCCATTGGTTCCGGGGGGTCCATCAGCACCTTTGTTGGGCTGGTGTTGGGGATTCCAGATGAGACGGTTTTTGATTTAAATCTGCAATACAAAAATACTGCCCTCAGTCACTTCTTTTTTAATCAACACAGAATGCATTTGACTGGGTTCAATAATATTTCACATTTTGATAACAATGAGTTGGAGCAGTACATCACTTACGGTTAATCGCCAAATACAACAATAAGGAAAAATACTATGAGTTCTGAGTTTGATATGAGTGGGAAAGTTGCCATGGTCACCGGTGCATCCAGCGGTTTTGGTGCACATTTCGCCAAATTACTGTCTGCCAGAGGTGCCAAAGTGGTGGTGGCTGCACGTCGTGTGGATCGTCTTGATTCACTGGTAGAGGAAATAAAATCTTCTGGTGGTGAGGCCGTCGCAGTGGCTATGGATGTGACAGATCCCAACTCAATCGAAAGTGCTTTTGACCAGGGCGAAGCAGCTTTTGGGACCATTACCGTAGTGGCCAATAACGCCGGTGTTGCCGATATTCGAAGCGCGTTAAAAGTTGATGAAGCCAGCTGGGATCGAATGATGGATACTAACCTTAAAGGGGTTTGGATTGTGGCTCAGCAGGCGGCAAAACGCATGATTGCAGCAGGCGTAGGAGGCGCTATTGTCAATACGGCATCAATACTGGGTTTGCGAGTTGCCTTTGGTCAGTCTAGCTATTGCACATCAAAAGCGGCGGTAGTGCAGTTGACTAAATCCTTAGCTATTGAATGGGCCAGTAAGGGTATCCGCGTCAATGCGCTATGCCCTGGATATTTTTTGACAGAAATGACCGAAGCGGCTTTTGCTTCACCAGACAGTAAAGCCTACCTGAATTCGTCGCCGGCTCGTCGAGCGGGTGAGATGGATGAAATTAGTGGTCCATTTCTTTTACTTGCCAGTGACGCAGGGTCGTATCTCCATGGCGTCGCCTTGCCAGTAGATGGTGGTCAATCCATTGGTAACATGTAGCCTCTGTTCGACCCATTTGGTCTAGGCTTTGTCTATGAGTATAAAAGATAACCGTCGAGAATATGATTACGCCACGCTGTCCAGAGACAGTCTAGACCGCTGTCCCTTTGCGCAATTTTCTCAGTGGATGGATCAGGCGATGGGGGCAGGGATAATCGACCCTACGGCGATGTGCCTGGCCACTGTGGATAGCAATGGCAGACCGTGGCAACGGATGGTGCTGTTGAAGGGCTTCGATGATAGAGGTTTTGTTTTCTACACCAATCTGGGCAGTCGTAAAGCTTCAGCTATTGGTGGGCATCCCGAGGTGAGTTTGCACTTTCCCTGGCTACAAATGGACCGGCAAGTGATCGTTGGTGGTTGTGCCCAGCCGTTGTCACCATCTGAGGTTGCGGACTATTTCTCCAGCCGGCCTCAAGGCAGTCAATTGGCCGCTTGGGCTTCAAAGCAAAGCGCAGTGATCGATTCCAGAGCAGTGTTGGAAACACAGTTTGAGACGGTATCTGAGCGCTTCAGCGATGGCCATATACCAGTGCCCGATGACTGGGGTGGCTATCGTGTGGTACCCACAGAGTTTGAATTTTGGCAAGGTGGTGAAAAGCGTTTACATGATCGGTTTAGTTATTTGCTGACTGACAACGCTTGGCAAATTCAAAGGTTGTCCCCCTAATACTGGATTTTGCTAATCAGTAAGTGACGTTCCCCTGCGGGGGTTACCACGGTGACCTCGTCCCCCACCGCCTTTCCCAGCAGTGCTCGAGCCATGGGTGAATCAATACTGGTCCAATTTTTAGCAGGATCTATCTCATCAGAGCCCACTAGTCGGTAGGTGTCTATAGATTCTGTGTCCTGGTCCTCAACGGTTACCCAAGCCGAGAAGAATACTTTGCTGGTATCTCTGGGTTTGTCCTCTATGATTTGGGCATTTTCGATGCGTTTGGTGAGGTAGCGAACTCTGCTGTCAATTTCACGCAGGCGGCGTTTACCGTAAATGTAGTCGCCGTTTTCGGATCGGTCGCCGTTCTTGGCAGCTTCGTGCACTACGCGCGTGACCTCCGGTCGTTCTACTTTCCACAGCTGTTGAATCTCCGCGCGCATCTTTGCTGCGCCCTCGGCGGTGATATAGGGCGAGCTTTTGGGTGTAGGGGGGTGATACCGAGACAAGAGTTTACGTCTCTACTGTGAGGTTGAAGACCTCTTTGTAGAATCCGAGCTCAGATTCCAGAGCTCGGACAATATTGTCTGCCTTTCGGAAGCCATGGCCCTCATCAGGGAAGGTTACATGGGCAACCTTGATGCCTTTTGAGGTTAGAATATCCACCATCATTTCCGCTTGATTTGGCGGTACCACCTTATCTTCCAGTCCTTGGAGAAAGATAACCGGACAATTTAATTGGCTGGCATGGTGAATTGGCGAGCGGGCCACATAGGTTGCCTTGTCTTGGGGGTAAGGTCCCACTAGGCCATCCAAGTATCGAGCTTCAAACTTATGGGTATCTCGAGCTAGCATCTCTAAATCACCTATACCATAAAGGCTGGCGCCCGCTTTAAATGTATCGGTAAAGGTGAGAGCAGAGAGAACAGTGTAACCGCCGGCGCTGCCGCCACGAATAATACAACGTTGGCGATCAATCTTACCCTCTTTTACTAGGTGGTCTATGGCAGTGGTGGTGTCTTCCACATCTTTGATACCCCAGGATCCAGCGAGGCTATGTCGGTACTCCCGACCAAATCCGGTACTACCCCGGTAATTGATGTCCACCACGGCGAAGCCGCGGCTGGTCCAAAATTGGATCTTTAGATTGAGGCCACAATCGGTGGCTCCGGTTGGGCCGCCATGGCACATGGCAATCACTGGTGGTAGTTCATTGTCTTCGCCCTTAAAACTACTATTCACAGGCGGATAATAAAAGGCATGAACCTGTTCGTCATTGCCGCTGAGGTAGTAAAAGGACTCCGGCACAGAGAGCTCTTCTGCACTGACTGAGAGTTTTGCTGGTGAGTAGTTAATCTGAGGGGTTGAGTCATGCTCCATACTGATGACTTGGCTGGGACCCGTGGGAGCATCGGCAATCATCGTCATGTAACCATTGTGTGCGCAGACACTGTGGAAACTGCTGTAGTCACAATTTACCCTGGTCATGCACTTTGCTGACAGATCGTAAAACCCTGACTTCCAGAGACCATTTTGGCTCCAGACACAACCAATAACTGATTCAGAGATAAAACAGTAAGTGCTCATGCCCAGTTGCCAAAGTGGCGTTGCAAATTCGGCATCAATCGAATAAATGCTCTCATCACCGGCGTCATCGGCACGATAGATGTTCCACCAATTGTTGCGATCAGAGACGAAATATAATTGATTGTCCGGTGACCACTGTGGTTGAAAAATGGCTTCATTGCCGTCTTGGCCCGCAATAAGCTTTTGCTCGGTCAATACAGGTTGTTGGTTATTAGCGGTCCACAGTTGGGTCGCATCCCAAGGCATCTGTGGATGATTCCACTGTATCCAGCAGAGGGTTTTTTGATCAGCACTCAATCGTGGGTAAGCATAGAAATCTGCACCATCCACGAGACGTGTGGGAATTTGATCAGAATCATCTATCGCCAGACTGGCAATATAGTTTTCAGGCTCAGATTGTTTTTGGTGTTCTTCACAGACCATGATCAAACGATGGTGCGCCCCATCAAAAATAATGTCAGCAAAACGCCAGGGGCCCGGTTGAGATACTATCTTAGGGGCAGCTTGTTGCTCTAGCGACACTCGGTAAATACATTGATCAGAGGCGTTGACAAAATAGAGATGATTCTCCGCTACCGTGTAAGCACTGCCGCCATATTCGTGCACCTTGCTATTGTGACTGTAGGGGGCAGGGAACATGTCGCGTGTGTGCCCGTGCTTATCCTGACACAAGATCACGTTTCTGCCGGCTTCCCATGGGCGGCTTTCAACCCAAAATAGACTTCCGTTGTGAGATTGAACACTGCTGAGCCCGGGTGCAGCGGTTGTGATTAGCTCTGGCGTGATAGTGGACAACCAAGTGCCGTAGGGTTTGACTGTTGAACCGCGAGTCATATCAACCCCCGGACAGTTTAACGTCGTAACCACGCTGTTCCAGCTCTTTTTTAATCAGGTCGCGGTGATCCCCCTGGATTTCGATGATTCCCTGTTTCACTGTTCCTCCCGTTGAGCATCTCTGCTTTAGTTGTTTTGCGAGTATTTTTAATTCTGCTAAATTGAGCATGAAGCCGCTGACCGTTGTCACACCACTACCTTTTCTACCCTTTGTCTCGCGACGAATGCGAATGATTCCATCACTGCTTGGTGGCAGCTCGGCTGACGTTTGTTTAATCCGACCTCTGTCGGTTGAGTATACAAGTCTCGATGTATCATCTTTCATAAGGGTTGGAAATCTCCATTTATATTAAAAGTAACTAAGCTGATGGTTAGGCTGTGGTTCCAGAACACAATGACTGATCAGCAGGATCGACGTATCACGTTGTCAATCATTCAAAAGAAGCAGTTTACCTATATGCTGGTTCGTTTCCATCAACCTGTGACTGTCTTGCGCATCAGTCAAATGAAAGGTTTTGTGAATCACGGGTTTAAATTTATTCTCGGCGATTAATGGCCAGACGGTCTGTTTGACCCCCTGAGCAATTCTTGCTTTGTGAGTCAGAGGTTGAGCACGCAATGTAGAGCCTGTGAGGACCAACTGTTTTAACATCACTGGCAAAAAGTCCACATCGGTTCTAGATCCTCTCAAGAACGCAATGCTGACAATTCTTGCACCCAGAGCGCAAGCGGCAATATTTTTTTCGATGTAATCGCCTCCCACCATATCTAAGACCACGTTGACCCCGCCATTTGTTAGTTTCTGTGATTCAGCAACGAAATCTTGTTTGTGGTAGTTAATCGCTTTGACTGCACCCAATTGTTCACAAACTACACATTTGTCATCACTGCCGGCCGTAGCTATTACTTTGACACCCAATGCAGACGCCATTTGGATGGCGGTGGTGCCAATGCCGCTACTTCCGCCGTGCACCAACAAATACTCGCCAGCTTGCAGAGCTGCGCGTTCAAAGAGGTTATGCCAAACGGTAAAGCAGGTTTCGGGCAGAGCGGCTGCCTCTACGAGCGATAGATTCTCAGGAATTGGTAAGCACAGATCCTCCTCCGCTAGGGCATACTCAGCATAACCACCACCGGATAAAAGCGCACATACTTGATCACCGACCTTACAGTTGCTGACATCGGTACCGATTGCCACGATAGTACCTGACACTTCGAGACCCGGGATATCCGATGCGCCGGGTGGTGGTGGGTACAGGCCCAAGCGCTGAAATACGTCGGGTCTATTAACGCCAGCGGCAGCAACTTTGATAAGCACTTGATTTTCGCTGGGGGATGTCAAGCCACGTTGGCAAGGGCTCAATATTGGATGGCCATCATGATGGGCAATTTCCATGTTCAAATGTGAAGAGGGTAGGTTGTTATCCATGGTTAAATTATCTACTTGAGTCGGTTATTTTATTCAGCGGGTGAAAAGCAGTTCAGAATCTTTTACACTTAAAGTGCACAGTGATAAAAGATCCTAACTATTATGTTACATGAAACTCTGAGGGATAAAAGCTATCGCTTAATTTTCGGCACGGACACGGTTGCTGGCCAGCGCTTCGATCTTGCATTAATTGTGCTGATAACACTGAGTAGCATTTCCGTGATACTCAGTTCAGTGTCCCTTTTCGGTCAGCAATATCAACTTTGGTTTTCCCGCCTGGATTGGACATTTACGGCAATCTTTACAATTGAATATTGTTTTCGTGTTTATTCATCACCCTGGCCGAGGCGCTACGTTTTCAGTTTTTATGGTTTGGTGGATTTACTATCTTTCTTACCCTCTTATTTAGCCTTTATTTTTTCCGGTGATAGCTACTGGTTGATTGTGCGAATGCTGCGGTTACTGCGTATATTTCGCCTGCCAAGCCTGTTCATGTACCTCTCTGAGGTCAATGTGCTAGTGCGTTCTTTCTACGCTTCGCGGCGAAAATTCTTTGTGATGTTTCTGGTCATGTTGATGCTAAATATCTTGATCGGCAGTCTAATGTTTGTTGCCGAGCAATCGAACAATGGAATTAAAAGTATTCCCGATGGAATTCGGTTGACGTTGGCGTTAATGACATTTTCAGAATCATATGAGTTTGTTTCGAGCACATTTTTTAGTCAGATTTTGGTGTTTTTTTCCCGGTTTTTGGGATACTGCTATATTGCTGTTTTTACTGGCATATTTACTGTACAAATCGCGCGGGAAATGCAACTGCAAACACAATCTATAAAATGTGACAACTGTGGTCGCATGGACCATCATCGAGATGCAAAATATTGTTTTCACTGTGGTACGCTAATCGAGACGTAGTGCTGTATCGATTTGCCATGGCTGTGCAAATTTCTGACCCTCTCTCAACCTATTCATCAAGGCGAGCGCCTGTTTTTGGCTACAAAAGAATCTTTTTGGCCGGCTTTTAATTCGTAAATTTTCACTTTTAGCGACTAAATTTTGAAGAAAAACCAGTTTTTTTAAAAAACTGTCCCAGTGTGCAGGTTACAAGATCAAAAAAATAGACGATTATTTCGATCATGTACCAAAAAATGTGCGTCGAACATCAAAAATTAGATAGATTACTCGGGCGCAGAGGGTGATTGGTACGGCGATTAAGCAGATAGCAATGATGAAATAAGGAATACTTGTGATGACAAATTACATAGAGTCAACTGAAGCCATCGCGGCGACCATCATGAAAGAAAAGTCAACCTCAAGACCAACCATGGCCGGGCATTGCGCAATGGCTAGTTTTGGTTATTGGTGGCGTGACCATCCTGAAGTTCACCAGTTGCTTTCCTGTGAATACAATGAGCAGCATCTTCTGCTTACGTTTGATGGAGATGTATCTCTGATTATTAAGAGCCCGCGAGATGCTGAGCAGTTTGATGGATCCCTCATAATTTGGGATGTGGAGAGTTTGACTTGGCGGTGGAAGGGCTTCGCAAGCCAATATTCAGAGACGAACAACTTCTACCGTAAATATCTATCAATAAAGGGCAATATGCTTGTCGATAGCCGCGAGGGTGAAAATCCGACGTGGCACTATGCACCGCGCGCATTTCATCCGGCATTGATTATTGCTTGGGATTTGCCAGTTGGCCCTCCTGGACCATTCTTATACCGTTACAGAGATCGGGGAAAAGAGCGGTTTGAAATGCAACAGTTACAGCGGCTATATCAACAGCAGGGGGCTAACATAGCGTCTGAGATGTTGAGACACGCTTGCTAGAAGCCAGCATGCATTGCTAGAGATTAATGGCAGCGGATTAATTGACGACTTTTACATGTGCCGATGCCGGACTAATCAAAGGCATTTCAGAGAGCCTGATTCAAAGATTGTCGATAGCTCAATGCTTCTTTATAGTGTTCGATGGTCGGGGACTCGCTTGATTCTAAGTCGGCTATGGTTCTAGCAACTTTTAAGGTGCGATAAAATCCACGTGTTGACAGCGCAAATTTTTCGATGGCCAGGTCTAACAGCTCTCGGTGGTCCGAAGAGAGAGGACACAGGCGCTTTATCTGATTGCTGCTCAAGTGAGTATTGAGCATACCCTGCCGTTCGATTTGTTGATTTCTCGCCGTGCAGACTCGTGTCTGTATCTGTGCATCTGTCTCTTCTAGACAAGTGACGCCCTGTTTGAACAATTGCTCTTTTTCTACTGAAGTCACTTGAACTTTGAGATCAATTCTGTCGAGCAGGGGTCCTGAAAGTTTGTCTCTGTAACGGGAGATCTGCTGCACCGAGCAAACACAGCGGACTGTGCCTAGATAACCGCAGGGACAAGGATTCATTGCTGCAATGAGTTGAAATCTTGCTGGATAGGTCATTTGTGCTGAAATCCTCGAAATTAAAATTTTGCCTGACTCGAGCGGTTCCCGTAACACTTCTAAAACGTGGCGCGAAAACTCAGGTAACTCATCGAGAAATAATACACCCTCATGCGCCAGCGATATTTCACCGGGCCTTGGTCTGCTGCCACCACCAACCAAGGCTGCCGCGGAGGCTGTGTGATGGGGAGACCGAAACGGACGCGACCATATATTGGTTCTCAAGCCTTTTCCTGCTGCAGAGTATATAGAGGCTACGGTCATAGCTTCGTCGTTTGAGAGCGGGGGCAGAATGCCTCCGAGTCGGCTCGCCAACATAGTTTTCCCCGTTCCGGGTGGTCCAAAAAGCAATACGTGATGGCCCCCAGCTGCTGCAATTTGCAGCGCACGCTTGGCGTGATTTTGACCGAAAACTTCGTTCAGTTGTTCAGTGCAATTACGTCTATCGGGAACTGTTCCGGACCAGGCTGCCAAGGGCTCACGCTTGTGAAGATGCGCTGATACTTGAAGTAAATGAGAGGCAGGAAGCACTGATAATTTCTCAACAAGCGCCGCTTCAGTGGCATTGGGTTCCGCAACTATTAGACTATTCTGATCGTCAGCGCAGCACCGAGCGGAGGGGAGTACAGCTTCCACTGGCCTGAGCTCGCCAGTCAAGGCTAATTCAGCGATAAATTCACAATTGTCTAGGTCATTGTCCGGCACCTGTTTGGAGGCTGCTAATATAGCGATGGCAATGGCCAGATCAAATCGACTTCCTTCCTTTGGAATATCTGCCGGCGCCAAGTTTACGGTTATACGCCTTGCTGGAAAATCAAAATGGGAATTAATTATTGCACTACGAACCCTATCTTTACTCTCTTTTACAGAGGTTTCCGGCAGTCCAACAATGTTAAATGCTGGCAACCCATTAGAGAGGTGTACTTCAACTGATATTTGCGGTGCTTCTATACCTAATTTGGCGCGACTGTAAGTAACCGCAAGCGACATCACACACCTCCTTGTATGTGGTTGAAAAACAGAAGATCTCTGCTGCTAACTATTGATCACTGGATGATTTGCTCACCAATTGCTCGAGTGCCTTTATTTTTTTTTCGAGCTGATCAATTTTTTCCCTCGAACGCGCCAAAACAATTTTCTGCACGTCAAACTCTTCTTTGGAAACCAGCTCCAATTTTGTGAATGTTTCATTAAGCGCAGTCTTGATCACTTGTTTTAGTTCGTCACCCACGGTTTGAGCACCTTGCAAGGATTGCTCAAGATGACTATAAAATTGTTTTAAAAAATCTTCATTCGCCATTTGATGTTTTCAAATACCTCTTAGATAAGATGGTTTAGTTAAGACTGTACGACTTAAGTGTAGCTTAACCAGCCCTGTAACAAAACTATCATTACGTCAGCTCATTTTGGTGCATCAATTGAAAGGCTTTACCGGATGACTGCACCATAATGGCGCAAAAAATGGGAATGAACTGACTATTTTTGAAGAAAATCACTGTTTTTCGAGTTGGCACGCTATATGCAAAGGTCTGGGTGCAAGCATGACACCCGCCTACAGGTGAATTGCGTAATTTTGAAGAGTCACACAACTTTAAACTTCTTGGGAGAAGACTAAATGAAAGCTATTAAAACCGCAGTTTTTGCTGCAACGATGATGACAGCTGCTACCGGTATGGCGGCAGAAGTGTCCGGAAATGTTGCGTTGGGATCTGAATATTTTTTCCGTGGTGTGGATCAAGCCGGTGGTGAAGCGCTGTCTGGCGGGTTCGATGTCAATTTTGATAATGGGTTTTACGTTGGTACTTGGGCCTCGAGCATTGACTTTAGTAATGGCCCAGAACTGGATTACTACCTCGGCTACGGCGGTTCACTGACTGAGACAGTTAGCTTTGATGTTGGTTATCTCTTTTACGGATATCCAGGGGATTCTTCCTTGGATTTTGAAGAAATTTATGGAAGCTTGTCATTTGGAGACGCGACTGTTGGGTTTAATTACTCGGACGACTACTTTGACTCCACCGGTGAAACCACTTATCTGTACGTCGATTATGGCTTTTCTTTGGGTGAAAACCTCAGTTTAGGCTTGCATTACGGAACAATCTCTGCCGATGACAATGAGTCCTATGACGCTGTGTTTGGCGATACTATCGATGACTACTCTATCTCTTTAAGCACTGAGGTCAGTGGTGTGGGCGTTGACTTCAGCCTCGTTGATTCCTCGGGTTCTGGTGCGTTAGACGCTGACACCCAGTTTGTTGTGGCTATATCTAAGTCGCTTTAAATAGGCGGTCTTAAATCTAAACCTAAACGAGTGGCTCAGGCCACTCAACTGGAGGAATACTATGAAAATGATTACAGCAGTAATTAAGCCTTTTAAGCTAGACGAGGTTCGAGAAGCGCTTGGGGAGCTTGGTGTCTCTGGCGTAACAGTGACAGAAGTTAAAGGTTTTGGTCGTCAGAAGGGACACACTGAGCTATATCGAGGCGCTGAGTATGTGGTTGATTTTTTACCAAAAGTCAAAGTTGAAATTGCACTTGATGATCCGATGGTAGATGGGGCAGTGGAGGCGATTACTAAAGCTGCAGCCACTGGAAAGATAGGTGATGGCAAGATCTTTATCAGCCAACTCGATGACGCCATTCGAATCCGCACGGGTGAAACCGGTCCCGAAGCCATTTAATCTGAGGAATAGACAATGAACGAGATATTTGAATTACAGTATGCACTGGACACCTTTTACTTTTTGATTTGCGGTGCCCTTGTCATGTGGATGGCTGCTGGCTTTGCTATGCTCGAGGCAGGCTTGGTGCGGTCTAAGAACACCACTGAAATCTTAACCAAAAACATCGCCTTGTTCGCAGTAGCCTGCACCATGTATATGGTTAGCGGCTATGCAATTATGTATGGCGGTGATTACTTTTTATCCACTATAACTGGAGACGGCGCAACCGGCGCTGAAGATCCTGCTACCTATGCGCCGTCTGCAGATTTCTATTTTCAGGTGGTCTTCGTTGCAACCGCGATGTCTATCGTCTCCGGCTCTGTCGCTGAGCGAATGAAGTTGTGGGCATTTCTTGCTTTCGCTGTGGTATTGACAGGCTTCATCTATCCGATGGAAGGCTCCTGGACGTGGGGTGGAAATCCAGTGTTTGGAATGTACACCTTGGGTGATCTTGGTTTCTCTGATTTCGCCGGATCCGGCATTGTTCACATGGCAGGTGCTTCTGCGGCGTTAGCAGGAGTGCTGTTGCTAGGCGCTCGAAAGGGTAAATACGGTGCTGACGGCTCCATTAACGCGATTCCCGGCGCTAATCTGCCAATGGCAACGCTGGGGACTTTCATCCTATGGCTCGGATGGTTTGGTTTTAATGGTGGTTCTGTCTTGGCCACTGCCTCTGTAGAGAGCGCAAATGCTGTTGCTGTGGTTTTCATGAACACAAATGCAGCCGCAAGCGGCGGCTTGATTGGAGCAATGCTCGTAGCGAGAATTTTGTTTGGTAAAGCTGATCTCACCATGGCGCTCAATGGTGCCCTAGCCGGTTTGGTTGCCATTACGGCAGAGCCATCTACCCCAACCGCATTACAGGCTACCTTGTTTGGTGCAATGGGCGGTGTACTGGTTGTGTTCAGCATCGTTACTCTCGATAAAATGAAGATCGATGATCCCGTCGGTGCCATCTCTGTCCACGGTGTTGTTGGACTACTCGGTCTTCTGTTAGTGCCCATTACCAACGACGGAAGTTCGTTCTCTGGTCAATTGATCGGTGCGGCTACCATCTTCGTATGGGTATTCGGTGCGAGCTATGTTGTATGGAGCATCCTTAAAGCGGTTATGGGTATTCGAGTGTCTGAAGAGGAAGAATTCTCTGGCGTCGATATCTCTGAATGCGGTATGGAAGCTTATCCTGAATTTGTAAGTTCTAAGTCCTAACGTAAATCCCCCTCTTTAACCGGGGCCCTGTGCCCCGGTTTTTTTTGAGTGCAATAAAGTCGGGTAAACTTTTTGCCAACCGATGATGCATTTTTGCCTAAAAACAGGTATCTTTCAATGCTTGGCTAAATTGTTTGGAAACTAGAATTATGAAACTAATTACTGCAATCATTAAACCTTTTAAACTGGATGATGTGCGAGAGGCATTGAATGATATTGGTGTTCAGGGTATCACCGTCACTGAGGTGAAAGGGTTTGGTCGTCAGAAGGGACATACTGAGCTTTATCGGGGTGCTGAATACGTGGTGGACTTTTTACCAAAGGTTAAGCTAGAAATCGCAATCTCCGACGACTTGGTCGATAATACCATTGAGGCAATTTCGAAGTCAGCTGCTACAGGAAAGATTGGTGATGGTAAGATCTTTGTGTCACCTCTGGATGAGGTAATCCGCATTCGAACCGGTGAAACTGGTGCAGAGGCTATTTAAACAGATAAGTAAGTTATTTATCCTGGTGGTCAGGTTAGTTCGTATTTCCACCCATTGACTTGGTTTATTACTGGGTCAATCGCTTGAGAAAATCATCATGAAAATTTGCATGTCGTTGCACGTATTTGTCCTCATTTTTCTGTCAGGCTTAAGCAACTCTGGGTTTGCAAACGACCTATCAGATGCCGATGTAGCTAATATCCTATCCAAACTAAAGTCGGCACGAGCGGCACTAGATTACACCCTGGTTGGCCCTGCGCCTGTTGAGGGTTTTTATGAGGTTCAGGTAAAAAATGGTCCCCTTCTTTATGTTACAAGGGGCGGTGACTTTTTCTTTGATGGTACGCTTTACAGTATCAAGCCGGGCCAGTTCGTAGATGCTCGCAGCCTGCGCTTAAATTCTGCGCGAAAATCTGCTTTTGCTGACCTGAGTGTTGAAGAAATGATTGTTTTTAAGCCAGAGGGTGCGACTAAAGCAATTATCAATGTTTTTACTGATGTCGACTGTGGGTTTTGCAGAAAACTACATTTTGAGATGGCAGAGTTAAATAGCTTGGGTATCGAGGTGCGGTATCTTGCCTTTCCCCGGGCTGGAATACCCTCGGATTCATACACCAAAATCGCCACCGCTTGGTGTTCTGATGATCCTCAGGGGAGCCTTACCCGCTCAAAGAATGGCAATGATGATGACGCAAATGTCTGTGATAAAAATCCAGTGGCAAGTCACTATGAGTTAGGTCAGAGATTAGGGGTTACGGGTACGCCAGCGATTGTGCTGATGGATGGATCGCTGATTCCCGGATATCGAAAAGCCAGTGATATTGCAAAGATTCTAGGCATCGATTCGTAGGCACTCTGATTCATATTATAAGGCTAAGTTGGTTTTGACTGCCTTGGCCATACTAAATTAATTCTTAGACAAAAAAACTGACAATCAGACGGTGGTGTCAGGTAGGGACAAAAAAGTGACGAATATAAAAATTGGTATCTGTGGGTTGGGAACTGTAGGTTCCGGTGTTTTCAACGTAATGCAGCGTAACCTAGCGGATATAAATGCGAGAGCCAGTAACCAGTTGAGCATATCCTTGGTGGGCTGTCGACGTGACAACGCCAACTGTGATTTATCGTCGACTTCAATCACTCGTGACATATTCGATGTGGCAAAAAGCTCAGATGTAGATATTGTGGTTGAGCTCATAGGCGGTACCACAGTTGCTTATGACCTAGTCATGACCGCAATTGAACAGGGCAAACACGTTGTTACCGCTAACAAAGCGCTGATCGCCGAACATGGTATGGAAATATTTGCTCGCGCTGAAGCGCAGGGCGTTATGGTGGGTTACGAAGCATCTGTCGCCGGTGGCATACCCATTATTAAAGCGCTTCGCGAGGGTCTATCGGCTAATCGAGTTAAGTGGCTCGCGGGCATTATAAATGGCACAACTAATTTTATTTTGTCTGAGATGGATTCAAAAGGACGCCAGTTTTCAGATGTGTTGGTTGAAGCCCAGGAAAAAGGCTACGCTGAGGCCGACCCCACATTCGATGTTGAAGGCATTGATGCGTCGCACAAGCTTGCCATTCTCGCGTCTATCGCCTTCGCTATGCCTGTCTCCACCGAAGATCTGTACACCGATGGCATTACTCAATTGGATCCTCAAGATGTGGCCTATGCCAGAGAGTTGGGCTACGCTATTAAGCACTTAGGTATTGCTCGTCAGACTACAGAGGGCATAGAGTTGCGTGTGCATCCAACGCTGGTTCCTGAAGTTTCACTTATTGCTGGTGTAAATGATGTACTCAATGCGGTAATGGTTAATGCAGATGCGGTGGGAACTACGTTGTTCTATGGACCAGGTGCTGGAGCAGAGCCAACGGCATCTGCTGTGATTGCCGATGTCGTCGATATAGCAAGATCAATGAGCTCTCTGTCAGAGACTTGGGTGCCAGCATTGGGCAGAGATCTCAATAGCCTTGAGTCACAAAATGTTCTACCTATTGAAGAGGTTGAAACCAGTTTTTACATGCGTTTTTCGGCGTTGGATGAGCCAGGAGTACTGTCTAACATCACTAAAATAATGGGTGATTCCGGCATTAGTATTGAAGCTATTATCCAACGTGAACAGCCGGCGGGGGAAGACTATGTCAATGTTATTATTCTTACCAGCGTAACCAAAGAAAAATGTTTGAATGAAGCTGTTTCTCACATAGAGCAATTGAATACGGTGCGTGGCTCTGTCAGCTTTATTCGGGTCGAGCACTTGGATCAAATGTAAGTACTGCAAGTCATGTAAACAGTACCACCGTCATAGAGTTTAACGGGAACAAAAGCAATGAGATACATTAGCACGAGGGGCAAGACGCCGGCACTTGGGTTTGAGGATGTGGTGTTGACCGGTTTGGCGCCGGATGGAGGTCTTATTGTTCCTCAATCAATGCCATCATTTAGTCAGCAAGAAATTTCCTCGTGGTCTCATTTGAGTTATCCCGATCTGGCGCTAAAGGTCATTAGTCCCTTTGTCGATGGTGCCATCCCAACTGAGGATTTGAAGGCTCTGATTGATAAGTCCTATGCAAATTTTCGACACGACTCAGTGGCACCTCTGGTGGAAATGGGTGGTGATCATTGGATAATGGAGCTTTTCCATGGTCCAACGCTGGCCTTCAAAGATTTTGCTTTGCAGTTTTTGGGTAATGTTTTTGATTATCTTTTAGAAGCTCGGCAGAAAAAAGTGGTGATCATGGGTGCCACCTCAGGAGATACAGGCTCGGCTGCCATTGAGGGTTGTCGGCAGTGCAAAAATATTGATATTTTCATCCTGCATCCGCACCAGCGCGTGTCAGATGTCCAGCGTCGGCAAATGACCACAGTTGAGGCGAAAAATATTCATAATATAGCGCTTCAGGGCAATTTTGATGATTGTCAGAATATGGTCAAGGCCAGTTTTTCAGATCAGTCATTTTTGCCTGACGATCGGCAGCTGGTGGCGGTGAATTCGATTAACTGGGCGCGAATCATGGCTCAGATCGTCTACTACTTTTGGGCTTCTCTGCGCCTTGGTGGTCCCGAAAAAGCAGTGTCCTTCTCTGTGCCAACGGGAAATTTTGGCGATATCTTTGCCGGTTATTTGGCTCACAAAATGGGGCTGCCTATTAAGCAGTTGGTGATTGCCACTAATCAAAACGATATTCTCCATCGCTGTATTAGCGACAATGACCACAGTATTCGCCCGCTACAGCAGAGCTTAGCGCCCAGTATGGACATCATGATCTCAAGTAATTTTGAACGGTTGTTATGGAATCTCTACGACGGAGACGGTGAGGTTATCAGTGAACTTATGGCTGATGTAAAATCTGGGTCTATGCAACTTAACGCCCAGGCGCTGGCGCGCGCACGTCAGTTATTTTCCAGTTATCGGTGTGACGATGAGATGACCGTGGATATGATTGATAGGATTTATCAGGATACTGGATACTTGTTGGATCCGCACACCGCTATCGGTCTCGCTGCGGCCAAGGCTTGTCACAGTGACCCAGGAACACCGATGGTGACGCTGGCAACGGCGCATCCAGCCAAATTTCCTGATGCCCTTCGACAGGCGGGTTTTCCTGAAGATCCACCATTGCCCGCACATATGGCAGATTTGTTTGATCGTGATGAAGCGTTCACTGTACTGGAGAATGACCAAACAGAGGTTCACAGATTTATTACCGAGAACATTTCTATCTAAAGGTCTGTTCTAACAGTCTGTAATGTTTCATACAGCGTAGAATCTTCATAATATTTTGGAGTATGTGATGTTTGAAGAAAACAAGTTGTCCAAAGAGGACCAACAGCGGGTTGATGAGTTTTTGGCGCGTGGGGTTAATGATATTGAGCGGCAACCTTTTCGCCCGCTTCGCCTCTTGGGCGTGATTTGGATAGTGGTAGCGGCCCTCGGCTTCATTAGTTGGTACATCGGGAAACAGGCGGGTTTTCTTTAAATTTCGACTCGATCATATTTCGAATTAGGGTTAAGAAATGGCATCTGCATCAGCAATGATCAATTCAACTATGATTGAGACTAATGGTATTGAGCTTGAAGTATTTCAGGCCGGTGAGGGTGGTGTACCTATAGTCCTCTGTCATGGTTGGCCAGAACTGGCCTACAGTTGGCGTTATCAACTTCAACCGCTTGTGGATGCCGGTTTTCACTGCATTGTGCCCAATCAACGTGGTTACGGTGGATCGAGCAAGCCTACCGCGGTAGAGGCCTACGATATTCATAACCTCACTGATGATCAAAATGGATTACTTGATGCCTTAGGCATCGATCGGGCGATTTTTGTGGGTCATGACTGGGGTGCAATTATGCTCTGGCAGCATGCCTTGTTGAATCCCGATCGGATAATAGCCTTGGCTAACATGTCAGTGCCTTTCAAGGTTAGAGAACCCTCTGATCCAGTGATATTTTGGGAAAAAATGCTGGGCACAGACTTTTATTTGGTTCATTTTAATCGATACCCCGATGTGGCTGCGCGGTCCTTCGAATCCAATGTCAGGCGCACATTAAAAAACCTCTATCGCACAGAACATTGGTTGGACGACAGTCCAGCACAGCCTGATGGATATACCATTATAAAGTCTGCCGAAATTGACAACACTCGAGGGCGTCTGCTGTTGCAAGATCATGATCTAGATGTCTTTGTCCATGCTTTTGAACAGGGGGGCTTTGTAGCGCCCTGTAACTGGTACAGAAATTTCTCACGTAATTGGGAGACCACGGCTGATGTCAAACAACAGATAGATATCCCCTGTCTTATGATTTACGGCGAGCATGACATGGTCCCTAAACTGGATATGAGCGCATCCATTTCGGATCTCGAAATTCACACCCTCAATTGTGGTCACTGGATTCAACAGGAGGAACCAGAGCAAACTAATCGGATTCTTCTCGATTGGTTGCAGCGAAAAGCGCTTCCCCTGTTGTCCTAGGTATGGAGATTCGATACCGTCAAAGACCCAGTGAAAGTGTCTCTTTGGATCCCAGTCTGGATCCATTGCTTGAGAGAATATACGCGTCACGCGGTATAAAGGGTCAGCACCAGTTAGATCGCAGTCTGGCCCGTTTACCCCCACCGAGTTTGCTCTCTGGAATAGTTGAAGCTGTAGATCGCCTGGTGACTGCACTGGAATTGGATCAACAGATTGTTATTGTCGGTGACTTCGATGCTGATGGTGCCACTAGTACTGCGCTCATGATGCTTGCTCTGAATGCCATGGGGTTTAAGAAGGTTCACTACTTAGTGCCAAACCGTTTCGATTATGGTTATGGGTTGACACCAGAAATCGTTGATTTGGCCTTGCAATACAAACCCGATGTCATTGTTACCGTGGATAATGGTATATCCAGTATCGATGGCGTTGCACATGCGGCTAATTTTGCAATTGATGTGATTGTTACCGACCACCATCTACCCGGTGACAACTTGCCTCAGGCTTTTGCCGTCGTTAACCCTAATCAACCCGGGTGTGATTTTCCCGCGAAAAATTTGGCAGGGGTAGGGGTTGCTTTTTATTGCCTCAGCGGTCTCAGATCAGAACTGCGATCTCGTGGGTGGTTTGAAAAGGCGGGTATTACTGAGCCTAGTATGGCCACTTGGCTAGATTTAGTTGCTCTGGGAACCGTTGCGGATGTAGTGCCTCTCGACGAGGTCAATCGAGCCCTAGTGCATCAGGGTATTCAGCGTATTCGCTCAGGTCTATGTCGCCCCGGAATAAAGGCGTTATTACAAATTGCAGGCAAGTTATCTCATCGTGTCCTTGCCAGCGATTTAGGTTTTGCGCTGGGGCCGCGTCTAAATGCAGCGGGACGGTTAGATGATATTTCCTTGGGGATCAACTGTCTCATCACCGACGATCCTCATCATGCGATGTCAACGGCTACGACCCTCGATCAGTTAAACAAGGATAGAAAATCCATCGAGCAGGGAATGCAGCGAGAAGCACTCTCAGTGCTAGACAAACTATTAATGGAACCCGACCAGGAACTTCCGGTGGCGCTCTGTCTATTTGATGCCAGGTGGCATCAGGGCGTAGTAGGTTTGGTTGCATCGCGGCTTAAAGAGAAATATCACCGACCTACAGTGGTGTTTGCTCGGGCAGATAATGGCGAGTTGAAAGGTTCATCCCGCTCAATTCCTGGATTACATATCCGTGATGTGATGGAGGCAGTGGCAAGCGAACATCCTGGACTTATCAGTAAATTTGGTGGTCACGCAATGGCCGCAGGGCTGACCCTAGAGGAAGACAAGCTCGAAAAATTTAGTCAGGCGTTTCAGGCTCAGGTAGAGCAAGAGATTAGCGCTGATGACCTCAAGGCTGTGATATTTTCGGATGGGGAACTCAGGCCCGATCAGCTTAGTGTTCCCGTGGCCGAATTGCTGCGTGACAGTGGTCCCTGGGGCCAGCAATTTCCTGAACCTTTGTTTGATGGTAAATTTACTATAAAACAACAGCGAATAGTCGGAGAAAAACATCTAAAGCTAGTGTTGAGCTGCCCATCTCAGCCTGATCTCATGCTGGACGCAATCCACTTCAATATGGATGCTGAGCGCTGGCCCAACCGTCAATGTGAGACTGTTCACTGTGTTTATCAACTCGATATCAACGAATTCCGAGGTAAGTGCAGTTTGCAGTTACTGGTTCGGCATATTCAGCCTATTGCAGATGAAAGAACTACCTTATGAGCAATAGCGCTGAATTTAAAGCTGATTTTCTGCTTTTACTCACAGCGTTTATCTGGGGCTTTGCCTTTGTTTTTCAACGCACAGGAATGGACTATATTGGCCCTTATACCTTTGTGTTTGGTCGTTTTTTTGTAGCTAGTCTGGCCATGTTGCCGCTCTGGTATCTGGTAGAAAAACCTACCAAGTTATTCTCTTACCAGCCATATGATGGCAAGGCTCTGCAGCTTGGGTTAATTATGTTGGTGGGCATGTTTCTTCAGCAGGTGGGCCTTTTACATACGACTGTGTCTCGGGCAGGTTTTTTGACCAGCATTTACATCATATTTGTCCCACTCTTAGGATTGTTTTTAGGCATCAAAACACAATGGCCCACTTGGATAGGCGTGGTGTTTGCACTTGTTGGCTTATATTTTCTCAGCCAGATCGATGTTAACGCTTTTCTATTCGGCGATATACTGATACTGCTCAGCTCGGTGTTGTGGGCACTGCATGTTATTTACACCGGTAGGGTGGCAAATAAAGTGTCAGTATTTCGTTTGATATTTTTGCAATTCGCTGTCTGCACGCTGGCGAGTGCTATTGTGATGGTTATTGTTGAGCACTGGGATTGGCAGGCTGTAAAAAGTGCCATGCCAGCCTTACTGTTTGTTGGTGTGTTGAGCTCTTGTGTCGGATTTTCTCTTCAAGTGATCGGTATGCGCACAGCTCCTGCGTCTCATACTGCGCTGATACTGAGCTTTGAAGCCGTATTTGCCGCAGTGGGTGGTTGGTGGTTGCTCAACGAACGTTTAACCACCACAGAACTGATAGGCTGTGTATTGATTTTAGTGGGTGGCTTGGTATCCCAGTTAAAACTGTTTGTGCGCGTCCCCAGCGCAAATTAGCCTTTAATCAAGTTTCTTTCAAAGCGGCCCAGCTGGATTGTGCTCATCTAAGAAATCATTGATGGCACTGAGCACGGCGAGTCGTGTTTTACTGGTGGACAACCAGTGGTCTTCACCCTTGAGTTGAATCAACTCAGAGTCTTTTCCAGCCGATTTAAGAGCGCTATGCATTATTTTGCTTTGCTTAATCGGCACCACAGTATCATCTGTGCCATGCAGAAGTAGCACTGGTGCATTGAATTTATCAGCAAAATTAACTGGCGATAGACTGATTAATTTTTCTTGCTCTTCTTTCGAATCGCCGATTTTCTTTTCCCAATACTTTACTATGGAACTGTAGGACTTATTTTGAGATTTTGTTTTGCTGATCATTCTCGGAAGATCTGATACCCCAGCGATTGACACAATGCACTTGTAGAGCTCGGGTGAAAATGCGCCCCCTGCAAGAGCAGAATAGCCACCATAGGATGCACCCAGGATACAAACTCGGTCTGGATCCACGTATCCGGCATTGGCAAGTACTTTTATACCGTCACTGACATCATCTTGCATTTTACCACCCCATTCGCCATCACCTAGATTGAGTAATTCGCCACCAAAACCCGTAGAGCCCCGGAAATTGGGTTGAAGTACCGCGTAACCTTTGGCAGATAAAAATTGCGCCAACCAATCAAAGGATAATTTATCATGGGCAGCAGGTCCCCCATGAGGTAGCGCAATTAACGGCAGATCTTTTCGTTGTTCTGGGTTCGTTGGCAGGGTTAGGATTGCTGGTATCTTTAAACCATCGCCCGCTGTGTAGTTAATAGCTTTTATCTCACCAATATCCTCTATTTCGGGGTATTCAGAAATGACGGTCTGCAGCTTTATCTTTTTTCTATCGAATACTCTGTAGTCTCCTGTACTGTCGTTACCGGTTAGATAGATCAACCACTTTTGGTTATCTGCGCTGCGTTGTTTCACATAGACGCTGCTGGCGGGAAAGTATTCAGATAACATTTGATAGGACTGATTGTCCTCATCATTTAAAAAAAGATAGGAGGGGCGAAAGCCGCTGTATTCAACAGCAGTTATTCTTCGATTTAAATCTGTCACCATGTAGCCAACGTCGCTGGTTTCCTTTGCAAATAGGGGTCCTTTGATATTTCCAGACACCAAGTCCATGGAAAAAATGGATCGGATCTCATCTTGGAAAGACGTGAAAAATAATTGCGTTTCATCTTCAGACACTGCCTGCAAATCCAGTTGTGGAACGTCTGTTTGATCACGGTGGATTTCTCGCCAATTGCCAGAAACTTTCGAGTAGATCAGGTACTCACCGGTTCGTTCATTAAAATCCTCGCGCGCGAGAATTTTGCCATCTTTACCAAGAAACCAGTCTATGGTTGATGCATTGCCCTTGGCATAACGCCTTTCTTTGCCCGTTTTAAGATTAATACTATAAACATCATAGGTAGCTGTATGTCCCAGTGTCCCGCTGAAAGCTGGCATGTAAAGTTCGCTGCTTTTCTCATTGAAACCAATTACCTGTGCCGAATTATTCTGAGCTGGATGAATTCCATTGCGTTGGCACTTGACGATATTAGTGCCTGACGTATCTTGACATGCTACAAGTAAAGGGGTTGTTTCTTTTGTTTTGAGATTGTAGATAAAGGCTCGACTATTCTCCGACCTACCTCTAACTCTCTGATCCTTTTTGGTTGTCGAACCGATCATCATTAGGTGTTGATCTGTTATAAATCTAACATCTCTTGCCTTGTATGCGTTTGCACGAAATGCTCCAACTGTCTCAAACGTGGTTGCATCCATGACGACAAAGAGCTCTTCATCTGCTACTCGCTCGATAAATGCCAGATATGTTGTGTTGGGTGAAACGGCCATATGTTCATACTTTGGCAGCATCCCATAGCGCTCTATATTCGGAGAGGCGACAATGGTTGCATTTGGATAGCAAAGGCTGGGAAACAACAAAAGCGTATGAAGAGAGATGAAGCAGACGATGAGACGGTACATTTTCATGATCAAATCCTTATGATTACATGAGATAATTAGCCTACCCTATCTATTTTTAAAACACCACCTTAATTAATAAACTCATCTAGACGGGATTTTACCACGGCCATGATCTTTGGTTGTGCTTTTTCAGTGGGATGTAAACCATCCTGCTGAATCATACCCTCTGTAGTTATCAATTCTTCGAGCTGAAAGGGTATCAACTGAGTATTGGTCTCTTCCGCTAGCTGCCCATAGACGTTGGCGAACGCGTCTGTATAGCGGCGACCATAGTTGGGAGGAATGCGCATTCCGAAGAGAATTGGTGTTGCATTTGCACTCCGACAAAGCTTAATCATTGTGGCTAAATTATCTTTCATTAGCCGCAGAGGTTGGCCGCGCAGTCCGTCATTGCCTCCGAGTTCGAGAATAACGTAATCAGGTCGAAACTTTTCAAGCAAAAGGGGAAGTCGAGCTAGGCCGCCACCTGTCGTGTCACCACTGATGCTGCCATTGATGACCTTGTGATCATCACCAATTTCGTTTTGTAAAAGCTGTACCCAGCCCATTTTCGGATCGATACCATAGCCAGCACTCAGACTATCGCCTAGTATGAGCAGGGTTGATCCAGAAGTATTGGCACCCAGTACAAGAAACAGGCAACATAGCACCCGGTTAAAAAGCAATCTGGATAAATGCGGTGTGTTTTTTCTTTGCATAGTAATGTCCAATGGGCACAACAGTTGAACATTATCAGTGCTAGTGATTTTAATGACAATGGAATAGTTAAATGATTGACGTTAAAGATGTCAGTAAACAAGTTACCACCACCGAGGGCAATCTGCGTATTCTCGACGGGATTAGTCTATCGGTTGATGATGGCGCTACGGTGGCCATCGTTGGTCCCTCGGGTTCAGGTAAATCAACGCTATTGGGGATTGTTGCCGGTCTTGATGTGCCCACGTCAGGAACCGTTATTTTAAATGGCGCAAACATTACCCTGATGGATGAAGAGGGTCGGGCCGCAGTGCGTGCTGATAATGTGGGATTTGTCTTTCAATCTTTTCACCTCTTACCTGGATTGACGGCACTCGAAAATGTTGTGCTACCGCTAGAGTTAAACGGGGATGCCTCTGCTTTAGAGACTGCAAAAGACTATCTGAGTCGGGTTGGATTAGCCCATCGGATGACTCACTACCCGCGTCAGTTGTCAGGCGGAGAGCAGCAGCGTGTGGCTGTTGCGCGGGCCTTTGCCTGCAAGCCAAGAATTTTATTTGCCGATGAACCTACAGGAAATTTGGATACAGGTACGGGTAAAATCATCAACGATTTACTCTTTGAGCTCAACCGTCAAGAGGGCACAACTCTGGTGTTGGTGACCCATGAGATGGGCTTGGCGGCGCGGTGCAGCTCAATTATTCAGCTACAAGCTGGGCGCCAGATTGAGGATAGTGTCGCGGTGTCAGAGAAGGTGAAGTAATGTTTTCACTACGAATGTTGTTTCGCAGTTGGCGCGGTGGCGAGCTCAGTTTAATATTGTGGGCGTT